>Ga0115013_10000487_pt1 | contig 24033 bp, 26 predicted proteins | sample SouAtlMetagenome_2_FD_88686 | JGI IMG/M metagenome (GOLD analysis project Ga0115013, IMG submission 88686) | Marine eukaryotic phytoplankton communities from Atlantic Ocean - South Atlantic ANT15 Metagenome | ecosystem: Environmental > Aquatic > Marine > Oceanic | place: South Atlantic Ocean...
CTTCCCCTTCGGAGCCACAATGTTAGGCCATAGCATGCTTGGCACGTATGCTAGTTGCCAAAGCATGTGCTTGGGGGTGTTGCAGCACCACTATGGGCCCCAATGGGCCCCTGGGGCTGGGGGGGGGGGGGCCAAGCAAAGCAAGCCCAGCAGTCACACCAACAAAAAGAGATTGGGGGAGCAGGAGGTACTAAAATAGTTTTATACATCAGGCATATGGGCGTATAATGCATCTTGGGCCATGTGGCGCAATGTGCCACGTGGGGCCTGGTGTGTGGTGCCATGGGGGCCAGGGGCCAGGGGGCAGCGGAGTGCTGGGGCAGGGAGGGAAAGAAGAAAAAAAAGGAAAAAAAGGAAAAACTACATCAGGCAGGGTTCGAACCTGCGCATACGAACGTATAGTGCATCTTAAGTGCAACCCCTTGGGTGGGATGGCCTTTTGGCTCCATCCTGCCCTTCGCCATTTGTACACAGCCTGATGGTGTGTGGGAGCCACAATCTTGAGTTCTACGACCGCGCGTTTCGTTTGCGAAAAAAATGACGAGTTTCTCAGCAACTATGTTTGACACACTCGACTTCTTGCCATGTCAAGAATCAATCAGTCGATGATGATGTCATCGAAGTGGTAGTACGATAACATTTAGAATTGCCGAAATGATGTCATTGAGAAATTCGAAGACGAATGTTCCGAGAAAACTTTTTCGAACACGTCGAGCGAGTGGAAAGATCATGTTCGAATTAAAGTTCCTCATGTCTAGAATGTTCAGAAGGCCAAGAGCACAGTAATAATTTTAGATCCGACTGCTGGTAAAAAAGAGAGTCGACCGGGAAACATGCCTTAACTCTTCCTTGTATTATTACGCGAGAAACGTTGGCCATTAAACCTACTGGCTAATATTAATTCTATACATATAATCGTATATTCAACGATGAGATTTCTCCTGAAGTCCGATGCCCGCCGATTCCTCCCCTTGAAGCTGACAGCAAAACGAATGAAGGCAGGAGCTGGATCTGTGAGAGTATCGAAGAACACTCGTAATGCGGAAAATGAAACTCTCAATGCTAATCACAATCTTACAAAATCATGGGGCCAACAGTGTTCTCCAAATTGCGGCTGCGTGTTGCGGTTCGAAACGAATATAGACGAAAGACAACAGATTACAGACTGCAATTACGTTGCAAAATCTGTTGTAACTAGTTTCAATGGCGATCGGCTGATACCAATGCTTTCCACAAGAATGGGCAGACCGATGCTTCAAGAATGTAAATGCAAAACACTTCATAAATTGGCAAACAGCGTGACATCCTATCTTTCAAACAAAAGATGGGACCATGTACAAGGCATGAATGAATTCACTTTTACAAGGTCATCTGCTGCGTTTCGCCATGCCGTCTTGGCAGAGCATGACTTATCGCGTTCAGACACACATTGTTTCGATGTAGTCGAAGAAGCCTTTTCGGGGATGATAAAAGGCATTATCCCGAAAAAGCGCCGATTTGATTCACCATTTGGAAAGCATCTTGCAGCAGAGATTTTACAACGGCCGGTAGTTGTGCAACAAACGTCAAACACACAAAACCAAACAATTAAAAATGTCAGACCTTCGGATCACCAAGGTCTTGGAGTTGATAGGAATAGTGTTTTCTTGTCAACTCATAAAACAATAGCCAACTTGGGAATGTTTGACATCGACTCAGAAACTTGGTCAAATGAAGGCGAATGCGATAGAGAAGATATTGGAATCGATCCCAAAAATGATCAGTTTGATTGGGTATCATATGTTGACGAGCTAAATATGATCGATGACTCTGCTTGACGGAATTGAATTATCAAAAGTAATGTCACTTTCAAAGTTATGAATCTAGTCTGCGGTAGTTTTGTTATCAGCATCCTTTCGATTTCAAAAATTTATGCGTAGCTAGAGTACAATTACGGTTCCTGCCTTTTCCCTTTCGGTCGGCTTTATTCCTAGCTGTCCACAACGGTCGGATCGGCTGTAGTAAACTAAAGGCCAGTCATGACCAAAGATGCTCTCTGGTCGAAGATTTGTAACGTCATAACACACAGTATTTTTCAATGGTTTATTGGTTGATGGCACAGGATCGTCAGTATTTAAATATTGCTCTGCATAATCAACCGACTTTCCAAATTCCTTGTTGCCGTACCCGACACCCAAAACACCGCGCTGTTGGAAGGGATCCAGCAGAGTCAACTGAACAAATGGAGGAGCTCCACCATTTTTGTTTTCGAAACTTTTTTTTACTTCTTTGGCAGCCGCATCGGCAGCAAAGGCTCCCACCGAAATCCCAATAAAGTGGATTGTCTTTAGCTTATCATTGTGGGCAGAGAGTTGTTCTAGTAAATCTTCGGCTGCTATTTTGCCGATTCGTTGTCCGTTGTGACTCGCCTGCAGTATATTTGCACTATATTTACTCCAGTCCACGATGTGATTATAAGACGATTGTTGTTTGGATGCTTTCGACTCGGTTTTACCCTCAAGTTTCTGCATTAGTTCATCGGTATATGGATCTTGTCCTCCGGCACCATGAAATACAATCGCAACGTTTTCTACATTGCTCCACTGAGTGTGTTTTGGAGGTGGAACAAAGGAAAAGTCTTTTGTGTCGATCGCCTCACTCTTGCCTTTTCTATCATTTCGGATTGAAAGAGTACCAACTCTCGAATAGATCTCAAGCAGGATTGGAGGCAAAACAAACAAAATACCAGCAATGATAAAATTTCTCCTTGTGAATACCCTTGAAACAATTTTTGCGCCGTTGGTTTTGTTTCCCATAAATAGAGGACTCGCCACAGATCGCTTTTGTTGCCCCGTCAAATTCTTTCTTATCGTCTTGCGGTAACTTAAGTCGTAGCTTCTGTCGCCCCCAATCATCTTTTGTATGGTAAGACCCCGCTGCAAAGGCTTTCTTTGTTGACTGGATATCCATCGCCCGTGCTGCAAATTCCTGTTCCAGACGCTAAGACCATGCGCAGCAACAAACAGCGATACAACGATGTGTATCGCCACTAAATGTGACCTAGTTGGACGGATCATCATTTCATCAACACCTAAACCTTCCTCGACGAAGCTTCACTATGAACATGCAGTATCCATACACCGATTGCATTTCTAAAAAAGCTGCAACCATAAAAACGATAAGGTATGTGCAATATGATGCGAGAGTATGTATAAAGGCTACGTGTCAAAGAAAAGAGACATTTCGTGCACCGCCCTTCCAAAACGAAACTCTGCACTGTTCGGAAATGCCATGCTGTCGCGCCAGAAAATATGTGCCATTTGTAGGAGTTCTTTAGGGACGCGAGGAAAAGGCGCCTTCCGGAAACGATTCCTGGAGAGTTGGCTTTGAGTTTTCCGTTGTCGATGGGGCTTATTCTATGTTTTTGGAGAGGTGTCATCGGGCTGAGCGCGCTCGTTTAATTTTTCTAAGCGAACGCACGAAGCGAACGCACGAAGCGAACGGAAAAAAGGTGCTCTCCCAAAGTTTAGAAGCAACAGCGCACTACAAAGCCACCCGCGATTCCCCCCTTCTTCTGTACGGCTGGGTTCTCGTTGGTACAGCAGCAGCATTGAAAAGAAAAGCTCCCACCAAAGACGACACCTTTTCTTCTTTGCGTAAACACTTAACGTCTGTGATCCAAAGCCCATCAAATACAAAACAATCAATATATACCATACAAGCTTTACATGTCAAAGAACTATTGTTTCAACGTAAGGAGAACTCGATTGTAAGTAGAAATCTGTTAATTTGGACTGTTAATTTGGACATAAAGGCATGGAACGGATGTAGGTAGTTCCAGCATCTTCCGATGGCCGAATTTTCGCTCGGGGTGCTTGCTTTTGTTATCCGTCGCGGTTGAATGCACTCTGTGTTGTAAGATATTCTTATATATTTTCCATTACTTCTCGGCGCAAACAAACGAAACAAATATTTCTTCATTAGCAGAACAGTAGTAGGTAATTTCGGTTATCATATATAAAGCATAAGATCAAAGATGAGCGGAACAACGGCTGTTTCGTCCAGAGCTACAGTATCCATGAGTAACACAATATCCGAGCAAGATTTTAAAACTCCAGACCGTAGTACGACAAAGTCGTTATCTTCAGTTGTAACAGGGAGTCACACAGAAGAAAAGAAAGAAGACGCTCTGAACAATTGTGGCGATGGTATTGCAAACAACAGAAATTCCGCAAAATTGGTGACGCCGCCCGATTCTTTTTCAACATCATCTTCAAAAGAGGTAAGGTTTGACAAGAAGAACTCCAGCAACAAAAATACCACCGGAATCGAAGCTAAAACCCTGTGCACGGTGGGTTCTGATGAAGGCGATTCTTCGTCAACCTCTTCACCAACAGCTTCGAATCGAGGGCTTGTCTCTCGTCGGGGTGGACGGTGTGGGTCGCCGGGTAGAACCTTATTGCCACCACCAGCGACAGGAGCAAAACCGACAAAGGCAGCGGCAGATGCAGCTGCTGCGGTCTTGGAATTCAAGACCTTTCGAAGTCCAGAACGGGACGCGAACATCAAACAGGAAGATAGTGAGAACGAAAGCAGCAATGACAATGATGACTCACGCAACGACGGGAGTAGAACAACAATTAAGAATGAATCATTGCTAGAGAATGAACGACAGAATGAAACAAGTAACTACCGTCGGCAGCAAAAGCCCTCAACAAAGGTGACGTCAAATGGTGCTTCCGTCTCGAAAAAAAGTAATAACGTTTCGTTCTCACCGGTACCTCCGGCGAGAACGAACGGTGATAAGGTGCGTCATTTCTTGTTTAGTTTTGTGTGCTACTATGTTGACTTTCGTCAATGAACTGGGACTCATATGTCTTTAATAACAATCGTGGTTTTGCTATACAGTGTATGAAAACACCTACGAAGTCACCATCGGGGGGAGGGCGTTTTACAAGTCTACCCACTTTGGACGACGATGCGCTCGGATCCCCTGGTACTATATTTCTTTCACCCACTCGCACTCCAACATACTTTGATAGAAAGGGCACAACGAAGGATAAAAGCACCTTTGAATCCGTAACAGGAATATCTGTTTCGGGGAACCCTTCAAGATCTCCGCTAACACCGCGGACGCCAAAGAGAGATTTAGATCGTGATCGACTGTTATCGACTCCAACAGATTTTGCTTTTGACTATGGCAAACCCGCGTCAAATGGATCATTACTCGAATCATCAAATGTATTAGCTTGGTTACATTCACCAACTGCGAATGGTCTTTTTTCTCCGGGAGGTCTCGGATCAATGTTGAATACTCCACGGGGCGGGGTTCCGAAAGCACCGCATACGCCCACCTTTAGCACATCATTCTTCTTCTCGGACGTAGCAGGCTTACCGAGAGGAGGTGAATGTGCATCGCCAAAACCAGGAGCAACAGCTGCGAATTCCGAGGTAGAGAAACGAAGCGGGAGTGGTCGCGGCAGCAATAATATTATCTGTATTTCTCCTTTATCGTCGTACAAAATGAAGAATGGTCAACTAGGACCAAATTCGCCGAAGATAAATTACAAAGATATGTTTGCGTCACCTGCTGAACGATCTGGAATGGCTATGCTCGGCGCAGGTCAAAAGAATCGTACTGGTGTGCAACGAGGGGGGAATCTTGATGCTGTTCATCTCGCGGAGCGTGATCTAATGGAAGACGAGGATCTTAGTGTTTTGTTACAGCTAGCATCGACCACACCTCGTCCATCCTCAGCAGGAGCTGACCAGTCAACAAAATTAGATGGTTCGAAAGTATTCCGGAAAAACGGTGAAAGCGAAAACCTTCCATCTCTCCAACTTCCTATCATCGGAGGCCGCGATGGAGAAGGAAAAGGGACAAGGCTTACAAGAAAAACTCACTCACGAGATCACAACGACGCGTCAGAAGATAGAGTTATCAAACCGATGATTTCAACTAGTGGTGGCCCTGTTCTAGATCTGAAACAGAAAAACATGGTTGATGCGAAGAAACCATCGACAAATGGAAGTATGCCGCACCCGGCTCGCTCGTATGCACCACCAATAACTCCGCACTATTCACATCACGAATCACCATATTATCCCTCATTACATCCTGCGATGACGCATGGGGGGAGTATGCGAGTTATCGTTGGTGGACCACCTCCTAATCGGGCAAAGCCCACAAGTGAATCACAGCGTGTGCGAACGTATACGATAGGACCTCGAGGAGAATATCCACCTCCATATCCACCACCTCCATCACACTATCCACATCATCGTGGAGTTCCCCCACCTCCGCACATGCATCCGCATTATGGCTACCCTCCACATCCATCGCATGCTCACGGAACACATAGGCATATACCTCTGTACGGAACTCACCCTAAAGCTAAAACAAATACTGCTAATCCCAATGCCACGAAAAAGCAACCACTTGTACCTGGTACAAAACGACCTGGATCATCAACACCCAAAGCAATGTCATCGAAAAAGGCAAAGAAATCGTCCCAGGGCGGCACGAAGAAGAAAAACAGATCACCGCAACTTGTTGACAAGGCGGAACGACAGAAAGCAGCAGACACTATTAGGGCTGTCAATCAAGCAAGCGGTGGTAAGAACGACAAGGCAGCAGCTCTCGCAGCTGCTATTCTTAGAGGGGTTACAATGAGGCCATCAGGAAAGTGGCAAGCGCAGCTCTACTTTGCGGGCAAATCAAGATATATAGGAGTTTTCGATACACGAGAAAAGGCAGCTCTTGCTTATGAGATTGCTCGAGAGAAACTGAAGTCTGAAAAGTCATCAGTAGAAGGAGGAGTAATGAGTCCAAAAAGGACGGAAGCTGCAGTTAATGCAGCCCGGAAAGCGGCATTTGAGGGGGTAAATGAACGTGACCCGAGACTAGCAGGGAAATAATTTTATTACTGAGGATTATATATTCTTTAAGATGTATTTTAAATTTTTGCTAAATCCATAATTTGTGTAATTTCTCGTTTCCTTTAATCTCTGATGTTTTTTCGATCGATTTTAAATGTCGTTACTGTTATCAGAAACTTAGATCTCATCATATGCTCATTGGTGTCTGGTGCAAAGTGTTGTAATCCATTCGACGCCGTCCGAACCCGAATTCCTTTTTCAAATAAACAGTCCAAACCCCATATCCAAACAAACAGAAGGCAAAGAAGCGGAACCAATGAGACTTCTTTGATTTCCCTTTCTCTTTCATATTGCTGCTTGAACTCATCGTCGTCTTCTTTGTTTTGAGATGTGTCTTGCCATGGGACACGACAAAATCATCATCAATATTTGGACCTGGCCAAGTTTCACTTTGTTTTGGATCTGGGAATTCTTTAACGATATTCATACTATCACTGGTTTCTGCAACAATGTCTTCACACGAACCAAATATAGACGCAGAATCAGTATCATTCGATGGTAGTTTCGGAATCCATCCCTCTCTCGTTCCTCTCATGAAGTCCCATTCGGCAAAGGCGCCACCTTCCATTTTCAGGTTCCAAAAGAACCAGCCACGAGAAGAGCCTGTATCCACACTTTCATATGCTACCATTTGAGCTTTAACATGACTTTTCAAAAATTCTTTTCTTTCATTGCTCAATTTACGGTCCACCAAGAGCGCCTTTTGAAATTTCGGATCACTAATGCCATGCATAATTTTAGTTGTCATCTCGCTTGGAAGGATATCGTATCCAGCACTCCATTCACCAACAATCCTTGAAATTCCACCGGATACTTTTGTATTTTTTGGATGATCTTCATAGCAACAGCTTGCTGTTTCTCTTGCAAGTTTAGCACAGGTATACGCAACGTGCTGCTTTGGAGACAAAGCACGTTCATGCTCTGAAAATACATGGTAGTAGTGACTATCAAGAAAAGTATTATTGTGAACGGTTGGATCTGACCACCAACCATCGTTCCAAACCGCTGCTTTGGAAGAATCAGACATGTAGACAGCTGTGTCATATCCCATAATTTCACGAACAGCTGCCAATGCATCATTACTGTACCGTTCAAAATCTGCGTGTGGACAGTTCTCATAGGGCTCATTCATAATACCAAACCCTGTGACCACATCACGCAAATTGTCATCCATAACGGCTTGAGCCATGTCTCTAATTGCTTTCAAGCTTCTTGCAACATTTATCGGAGAGGTGATCCAATGTGTGCATTTATGGGATTCTGGGCGCGATTCTCCGGCATCCTCGTCGAACCCGGTCACCTCACCAAAAGTCGAATGCATGTCGATCCAAACCTTAATACCATATTGTCTGGCCCAACCGACAAACCGAACAAAGTACATCCACTGTCCATCTACCCAAGGTTCGCCGTAATTAATATCATTCATTGCATAGACTGAAAAAACAAATGGACAAAGGACTGTGAGGACTTGATAGATGCGAAGAAATTCAAAATGATGTTTTATGTAACTTGCATGGAATAGGTACTTTGACATACTCAACGCCAGCAACTTCCGACAGAAACCGAACATCATCCTTGGTAACGAAATTATTCCAGTGAGACGTCATATACTCTTTCGCAATTGCTTTGTTGGAAAACGAGTTGAGCAATGATTTTTCGTCCTTGGGATATTCCGGGACTGGACCTGCGTCTGACACCAAGTGTGGTTGGCAAGCATACAAATCGCAGTACTTGTGATGTTTGCTATTGGTTGGTGGAGCTCCGAGCTGATCAGGATAATAACACCATTCACCCTGAAGCTGACACGAGTTCAAGGCAAACAAATAAGGCGTGACCATTCGTTCTGCCAAAAGCCATCCCGCAATATTCACCCCTCGAATCCATCCAGAAGAAGGAACCACCATATTCTTCCAATTCATGATTTGTTTCTTGATCTAAGTATGCGTCGTTTTGTTGCTAGAGTGGGGGATTCGTGGTGGGATGAATGCCGGTGCTGATTATGATTACGTATCTGTAATAATCAAGATGAGCAGATGTTTTCTGTTGGAATAATGTTCGATAGATTGATTCAGGTGATTCGAAGACCTCGGGAGGAGATTAAATTTCCACTCTTTCCCGCGTAAAACATGTTCCGTACGTGCGTTAGGTATGATGCAGTAAGTGACGCGTTACTTGCAATTTCAAAGTTTGGAGGCTCCTGGTGTGAATTGCACTGCAAACCAATCAAGTTGAAGCGCAAGCGGGCCGCTATTCTCGTTTCTCATTCCACAAATCTTTTTCATTAAAATTTTCATTAGAGGTTTTGTTTAACAGCATAGCTTGTTGGAAAACAAAATACGCAGGCGTTGTCGTCAGAGCTTTAAACACTTTATATACAGCCATCAAACAAAGATCTTCAATATGTTTTCTCATGCTGTTCGAAGGCATGCTTACCGTCATGTCCGTCCGAAAATGGTTGCGTGTAGATTCTCTTCCGCCCAGAAGGTTCCAGAAATCGACACCGAGACCCGAGCCTTGAAAACTACATTCAATTTGCCCGACCCATCGCAGATAAGTCCTAGCCATCAATTGACGAAAATTGTAGCAACCATCGGGCCAACATCGGAACAGGAAGGGCCGCTGAAAACGGTCGTGGAGGCCGGGATGAAAATCATGAGACTGAACTTTTCCCATGCTACTACTGAAGAAGTTGAATTGCGATTGAAAAATCTTGCTTTGAGCCAGGTAAGTTATACGAGACGAGATACGAGACGTTTGGTTTCACAGTTCCTGCCGACTCTGCTGTGACGATATTACTTGAGGCCATCATGAAAAGTATGTTGGAAAGTCCATACTAATTCTGCTTTTTCGCTTGCAAAAATATTTCTGAAATTCGAAAAATAAATCCCACACAATCCATTCACAATTCAAATGAATGGCAATTGATATAATTTGGGCTTTCGCAATATTCGCTGTTATCACATTGTCGTTAGGACTCCTATGATTTTGATGGGCCAATTGACTCTGTTCAAGATGTAAGAGCTACGCTACTTGATACACGAGGACCCGAAATTCGATCCGGCAAACTTGCACACGATGATTCGGGTCACGAGACTATCTCTCTGGAAAAAGATGCAAAAATTACACTCCAAACTTCCAAGGATTATGCAGAAGCCTCGACGGAGAAGGATTTATTCATTAACTACGAGAAGCTTCATTTATGTATGAGTCCAGGAATGAAAGTGCTGTTGGATGATGGGGCGGTTATTCTCACGGTCTTAGAAGTAAACAGTAGCGATGGAAGTGTCAGTTGCGTCATCGACAACTCGGGAGAGCTTCGGTCTCGTGCTGGCGTGAACTTACCAGGAGCTGAAACCGATCTTCCGGCCATGTCCGAAAAGGACAAGAAAGACATCAAGTATGGGATGGAGATCGATGTCGATTATGTAGCAGCTTCCTTTATCCAGACGGCGGATGGGGTGACAGAAATTAGAGACTATATGAAAGCCTGTGCGGAAGAAATGGGATTGAGCGACCGTCCCTTACCCCTCATTATTTCCAAGATCGAAAGTCAATCAGCGCTCAAGCATTTTGATGACATTCTTAATGAATCTGATGGTATCATGGTGGCTAGAGGAGGTAAGTAATTATATTCTGATGAATCGATGATTGGCTTTACAATCACCGTCCTTTTGTGTATTGACATTCTTTTTTTCGCATACTTCTTTTTTGTATTTGATACCATTCATAGACTTGGGAGTCGAAATTCCTATTCAACAAGTGACAAATGCTCAGAAGGAGATGGTTGCCGCGTGTAACGCTGTCGGAAAGCCTGTCATTGTTGCAACCCAAATGCTTGAATCTATGGCCAAAAACCCACGACCAACACGTGCTGAAGTCTCGGATGTGACCAACGCCGTTTATGACGGGGCCGATGCCGTTATGACAAGTGGTGAAACGGCGAAAGGAAAATACCCCGGCTTGACGATTCAGACGATGAATGACATTATTTTATCGGCTGAGCAATATGCAGCATCTGGGTCCTTGGGTGCTTTGAATAACTCTGCTGGGTCAAATACCGCCTCTTACATCGGTGATGATAATGATTCTCTTTCTGCTGTAGCAAAAGGAGCAGTTGCTGCAAGCTCTGGTAGCAAAGCGATCTTGGTGTTTTCAGAGGATGGAAAGCTACCCTCATTGGTGGCTGCTTACCGACCAAACTGTCCGATCATTAGTTTTTGCCCATCAAGCAAAGTTGCTCGTCAGCAAATTTTGACCAGAGGTATATATCCGGTCATAGGCCTACAAAAGATTGAGGATAGCGCAAGCAAGTTGGAAGCTGCCAAGAAAGAAGTAGAACGTATGGGATTTGTGTCGAAGGGTGATTCCATTGTTGGTGTTTATGCCGACTCGGAAGATGTGAACTTTAAACTCGCTCAAGTATAAAAACGAATACTAAACATTTGATAATTTCGAATTCAAAATTTAAAGTCTAAGATGCTTGTTCCAGTCTAGAAAGGAAAGCTTACGATATTGCGATTTAAGTTTTTATTATAACTCTTATTCGGCTTTTTAAACACTTTGGAATTCACCCTTAATAGCTCGTTCACCCTGAGGTACAACGTTGTTTAGGCGTTCAATCAGTCGTTTCTGTAGACCCTTATCACTATCTACAGATGTTAGCATTGCTGGATCAACACTAGCACACACATCAGCCGCGAAGGCATACATGAGAAGGTTCCTCGCTAGGGCTGTGTCAAGTCCCCGAGACCGCAGATAAAATAATTCTTCTTCTGATAAATCAGAAACGGTGGTTCCATGTGTGCATTGGACATCATCCGCGATAATTTCTAGAGATGGAACAGACCAGGCACGTGATTTATCACTCAAAAGAATTGTTCTCGACAGCTGTTGACTATCTGTTTGCTGTGCACTCTGTTCCACCCGGATACGGCCACGAAAGGCTCCTGTGGCCCTTCCTCCAATCATATTCTTTTGGATCTGCTCGCTTGTCGTCCCCTGACCAGCATGGTGAATATTGGTCTTACAGTCGTGTCTTTGTGCCCCACCGGATAGGAAAAAGCCATATACTTTGGCGTGTGCTCGTGGTTTCAACAAAGAGACAGAATGTGAGAATCTAATTCTACCGCTTCCACCAACACTCATAAGAGTACCTTCGTAGCGAGAATCGTCACCGATACATTGCACATCAACACATTCCAAATGTGTGTCTTGTAATTCTGGACGTTCTGCTTCAACCATACGTGGGCTGGGTTCGTTCTCACTATAATCAAGGTCACTATTCTCAACGGCAGGAGTTACCATACCACCAGACTCCTCTAGAAATGAGTGAGAGACTTCTGCGCCCTCATTTATCACCATTTGTGTAAATCCATTATACAGCTTCGGAACATGATCACTACCTTCATCCAAATCAACGGATGCTTGCACAACTGATAGTTTGCTATTTTTCCCTGCGACAACAAGAGCTCGCGGATGCATTGTCATGCCGTCACAATCAGATGCTGCTCCCCCACTTTTCGTGACAGCGTTAAGAAGCAATATTGGTTTTCGCTCTTCCACATCGTTTTCATGATCATCTGGAACACGGATATAAGCAACACCACCAGTACGCCTAGTGTTCAAAGCGGCAAAACATGCCGTCCCTTGTTGTGTATTGATGGCAAATTGCGAAGTAGCGTCACCGATAGCATGATCGGCTCCTCCGAGTTTCTTGTACGAAGACTCGTATATGTCTTTACCGATTGGAACGGGTACGGCCAGTTTATCAGTAAAACCATCTGTTAATCGTGACAAATATGACTTGACATCATTTGAAACGCTTTCATCAATTTCTGCAAGGTTTCCGGCCAAATCGTTCTCCATCGATAACTGGGGCGCAAACCGACCGTTGATGTAAACTAATCTAGCTTGACATTCATCATCTGGAATCCAACTCCCACCCTTCTCTAGCTTCGTCCTATAGTCTTTGACTTCTTCATCTGATAATTCCAAAACTTCTCCATTTTTTTCGCAGCTTCCAGAGTAATCCTGATTTACCATGCCGGACACATCAAAATGCCTCCATGTTTCTGCGTTCCTCCTCGGCACTGGAAGTCCAAATTCTTCTAAACCAAAAGCGGGTGTAAGAGGCGTCCAAGGAAGTTTCGTAGCAACGTACGGAGTCCATTCCTCGTGATCGGTTGGAAGTTCAACCTGTAGATATATAGGAGAGCAATGAGAGAGAGGATGAGTATTTTGTTAGAAAGTTTTAGAATGACAGCTCGAAAAGAAGACGCGGTGTGCCAATAACATCATCGCACTCAACAGACAAATTACGCACCTCGTTAACTAAAGGCACCGGTGTTGTCAGAATTTCTCTCGCTTCATCTGCGAGTTCGCCAAGAACTCCACGAGTGTTTTCATCTCCTAAAAGAGCCCCAAACCATCGATCACACTGTTCATCTAGTTTCGAACGCCGTGATGTGCGATATGCTTCGTGGTCTGGAATTTCGTAGTCGACACCAGCCACTAATTCTTTTTGCTCTTCTTCCTCGCCTTTCTCCACCGCCTGGTCCGGTCCGATACCAATACTAACACCTAATGATGTCGACGAGGATATCAGTGCCTCCGCAGGTACAGCTGGCGCATTATTCACTGGACTTGGTGACGTAAACGCGAAAGTAGGTGTGAATTGAAGATAGCAACCCAAAACTGAGAGAAAAACTTTCTCAGACGGCGATGATCTCATTTTGTTTTGTTTATTCGCAATTGAACTTCAATACAATGCAAAAGAATCGACTCGACAAGAATAACGCTGCCCAATGTCTTTAAATATATGAAACTTGAGTTGAGTTGTTTATAGTTCACTGTGTTATGATGTTATAATGATGTCAAAGCGCTGGTCGTGCAGATTCATCCAAAATACACAGAAGACCCATCACTTCGTGTAAAAACGGTAACAGTTCACCCGAGGCGTGGTACGAGCGGTGAAAACAGCGCTACTGCAAGTCGGTGGCAACGAAGAGCCAATACCGTACGGCGCCAACTCAACGAAACAATCCGAAAAATCCACGAATTTGTTTGGCCAGTGAAACAGGAGAAAGAACTCTCTGTTGTCAATCGTGACGTCACCACGTGGAAACAAAATACCGGTATCAAAGTACTTTTGTAGTCCCGTATTGCAAACATGCATACACAGGTAAGCTTCAACATAAACATTGTAAACATATTTAAAGACTAGCGAATATTTGTAATATTCTTAACTCGAAAGAATAGTCCTATTTTTCTAATGACAATGACAGGCCGGATGAGACATTATTTTACATTGTCCATTCAATGAGTAAGGAGCTACAAGTAGAAAAAAAGTACACTAAAATCCTTTTTAGACAAGAAGAGGAGTTGCAGAGAAAGAAATCATGTTTGATGCTGCGAGGTGAAATGTTTGTTTCGTCATCTTCTTATCAGGTTGTAACGGAAACGTTGTAGCTACAAGTAACTAATAAGTCTATGGTCACAACTCCATATAGTAGTATTACAACTCGAAGCTGTTAATTAGTGTCCAACATAATAGTTGTTAGGTATGATGAAATGATTCGAGACTTTCAAATCAAACTTGCCCCTGGCAGAAGTCGATTTTTATCCCCAGAATCCAGAGGATTTTTCTCCCGCAGCAGCATCCTTGTAAACTTTAATCAAGTCAAGGGCCTTCTGCTTATTATCTTCATAGTATGGAAAAACTCGTTCGCAATCCTCTTTTCCTGCAAGTTTTACCGCCATTTGATACGCGGTATCTCTCTTATTGATTAAGCATTCCATGTGCTTTACTGCTTGATCGTTGCATGCAGCAGGAAAGGAAGAACCATCGGAACTCTGCAGAAAAAAATAGAGTTAAAGAATGATGAGAAAATTGTTACATCAGAAACAGAAACGCAGGAAACATCTATGCCAGCGCGCGGTATGAAAGTAAAGGCTTCAAAGCTCGAATAATGCCTTACCCCAGAGTCTGAAACGCATGCTTTGAATAGTTCCTGCGACTTCGTGCACATTTGCTTGAAGGTGTCGGCCATTGGGTCGTTGGATTTGCGAATGTCGAAAGACTTATTTTGTGCTTGATGGAATACGTCGGCAGGAATTGATTCCACAGGTATCCCCTTGGCCTTGGCGTATTCCTCAATATCCAGCATTGTTTTGTCAATGTCGAATGATACTATCTTTTCCTTAATCGCAAGCTTTCTTCTTTCCGAATTCTTCTCTTGGTTGATGGGTTGGTTGGAGTTGTTTGTGTCAAACTTCGTTAACGCTTTGACCAGCTGAAGAGCGCAGCAAGTGTACCGTATGCATTGACGGATAAAAGACAGACCGTTCGATGTTTGTGGGATTTGAATTTTTGGGAGCTGGCAAATTCCTTGATCTGGTTGAAATGCATAAAATGACAGAAGTACCAGTAGTTTTGTCGGTCGTCAATACCTATTTGAGTGACAAAGGTTTCATCAATTGCATGTGCATTACAAGAAACGCAATGCCCATTGGACTAATATAGAGGATGATATCAATAAATGCTATGCAATCTCGAATAGGAAGAAAATGTGTTACGAAGGTTCAAAGGGGGACTATCAACTCTCGTTTCTCTTTCGATCGACCACTTCTACTCGGCAGGAGGAAGACCTTATGCAGCCGTCGGTTCTCCGGTGTCAATAATGAAAAGGACGAAGGGAGCATGTATTTGGTTCAGGCAGGCCTGCCTATGTTTTTGTTTTGCGGGCTTGGCGTTTGGGTCGTCTCTAGTGGCATCGACGGAAAAAATCGGGAGAGGGATGCATTTCAAGGCAGAATCAGCAAGTACGTTATTACCATTGTAATCAGCTCTGAGTTTGATTCAATAAATTGTGCACTTTATTGAATTTTCAACCTCACAAACTTTACTCAATAATGCCAATCATAAAAATATGAAAAATGTAACTAAAATCAAACGATAGATCAGAAAGACAAGCAGTAATGGATAAAGAGCACGACGATATGATGAACAAATTAAACAAAATGATGAAGCAAGACTTTGACAACACAAGGCGAATCGAACGACCTGAAGAAGTCCTTGCTCGGAGACGCAAAGAACGTGAACAGCAAAATGTTTGGTACAGAAGGATATGGAGGAACATCACAGGTCGACAATAATTCCTTTTCCTTTAAAGATTAATTATATCAACAAGAATTATTTTTTCTTTCCGGTTGTTGTGTTGTGCATGAATACTGTGGCAACGAGAGAGAAATTTATGTCGTGAGGATTGTTTTAAGGATATTTAATATACCGAGGGATAATACTCATATAATGTTCACGTACCAACAATATCACCATCTTGCATGACATATTGTTTCCCTTCCTGCCTGTACTTTCCGGCCTCCTTTATCTTTGCCATACTTGCTTCACCCTTGTGGAGAGCTTTGAAGTCGTTGAAGGCGCATACTTCAGCTTTGATAAAACCTCGTTCAAAATCCGTGTGGATCACGCCAGCGGCTTGAGGTGCAGTTGTTCCTTTCATGATGGTCCAAGCTCTAACTTCCTTTGGACCCGCAGTAAAAAATGACTGCAAACACAACGCCTGACGACCTGAGCGAATCAATCGAGGAATCATCGATTTTACCTCAGCCTGTGGACCCTGTAGCCCAGCCTTGACGGCAGTTTCCTTGCACTCTGCAAGAAAAGCTGGTTACAAATTTGCAAGAATCAATGAATTAGTTATTCAAAGTGTCTGATACCAATACTATCAACAAATAATAATTTTTGCTTTTAACCAACGCACCTTTTTTATTTTCTGGATCGTCTTTTAGGTCGAATAGAGTTTGTTCAAATTCGCACGACACGGGTAAGATTTGACCTCCACCATGTTCCTTTACCCAATCCATAATTTTGGGAAGCCATTTGTTTCCTTTCCGAATGAAACTCTTCTGCGAAAGATTTACAACATAGATCTGAGGCTTGGTTGTAATACAACCCCAATCACGGATGATATCAACTTCGGAGTCTTTGAACTCTCCTGTCTGGATAGGGGTATTTGATTCGACTAATTTCAATGCCTTGCAAAATAAAAATTGGATGTTAAAACAATTGAGAAAAGTGCGCTTTTTTATTATGCAGCAAATGCCCCTGCACATTGCGAGTGACTTACCTTGTCATAAGCCGAGGTAAAGGCTTCGGGTAGGGTAAAATTAGTGGACTGACGCGATAAACCCTTTTCTTTACGAACACGTTCCTTTTCACGTTCAATCACACCTTCCAGGGTGTTTCTATCTTTGGCACAAAGTTCTCCCTGGATTGTTTCAAGGTCTCGAATTGGATCTACGCTATCATCCACATGAATAACTTCGTCACTATCAAAGGCTCGAACCAAATGAAATATACCATCTACTGCAGCGATATGACTTAAAAATGCATTTCCGAGACCAGCTCCTTCACTAGCTCCTTTGATCAGGCCAGCAATGTCTGTTACTTTCAAAACAGCTGGTACTACACTTGGCGGCTTGTAGCACTCTGCCAGGTACTTAAAATCTTTCGAAGGCACAACGCACTGAACTACGTTTGGATCGATGGTGCAGAAAGGATAATTTGCAGCTTCTGCATGCATAGCACCGGCCAGGAGGTTTGTTAAGGAACTTTTTCCCACATTGGGCAGACCAACAAAACCCATCGACAACTTCGTTGAAATGCGACGTATTCATGAAAAAAGAAAATTTCCATTAGGCAACTCGAATGAAGTTTAGAAAAAACACAGCAACGATAACAACATGATCAGCATGGAGCCAGGTGTGCAGCTGGAGACGGAGACTACCTACGGTGTTTTTCACACGGCCGAAACGAGCAGCTCTCATCGCTCCAAGATCTTCATCTTCTTGCTTCTTCTTATTTTTGGGAGGCATGATTTATCCGCTTAATGTATTCGGAATGATAACACAGTGAATTGATGATCTTTTGCAGGCAGAGACCTTTCTGTCTTGTTTCTTCCGCGATCCGTCGACTGGGTTATCGTCATTTGGTGTGTGGTGACAAAATTTTTAATTTTTATTGCCTTGGGGCGCCAATTGATCTCCACGTGGAATGTTGTATTTGAGATGTTGCATGGATGTATCAAACTTGTGAGCCTCCCAATGCAAACACATCATGTGAACCCAAAGAACATGTGCAGTATTGTGGAATTGTTGTGCCTTGTCAAGCACATCGTCTCGGGTAGAATCTATGGGAAAACACACTCCAAGGAGTGGGCAAATGCACTCTACCAAGGGAGCCACACACAACAAAGGGCAAGTGCGCAATGCTGCTTGCTCTCCTGGCAGCATGAGCCTGCAGATCCCACTCAGACCACAACTGTGTGGTGCTCGCAAATTAACACCAGCACGATGTTTGCAGCCATCTTTGAATGACATTGGCAGGTGGTGGTGTTGCCACAAAATCCAAAGCAACAAATGACCAGAACTACATGGGATTGCTCTGGGGGAGAAGACCCAGCTGGAGAATTGGTGTGCACTTAGAATTAGAACGATACTCGAAGTGTCTTTAGAATTAGAACAATGTTTGACTTTGATACTTATTCCTTAAATATGTTGTTTTAACAATTCATTTCCAATCTGAATCGGATTGAATATTTAAGAAGTCGGCATCCCAATCTTTTATGCAGTGCAAGTCGATCTCACTCGGACAAAGATCCGTTCTTTGTTCAAAAGTTGTCTTCGTTTTTATTCTTCTTCTTCCGTCTTCTCTTCTTCGGCTTTGGCTGCAGGCTCATCGTCAGCTTCAGTTGAACCGTCGGCAAATTTTGCGATGACCGCCCTGGTCTTTTCGAGATCTTCTTCGGATGGGACAGCGCTCAACGATGTTGTGCAAAGAGAAACTCTTGGCTTACTAGGGGCAAAAGCCGAAGCAAGGGCAGGTAGCAGGATGAGTACAGATGTAGAGAATTTCATTGTGGGTGATGATCGTTGGGACGACGATTTTGGAGTTCGGAATGTGAAAATTTGATACCGGTATTTTTTATTTTGGATCACTTTTGATTTCCTTCAATCCGTTGTTTTTTGAAATCTCCGGCTGGTGCGTATGCGCACGTGCACGCGCACGATCATCATAGAAAAAACTTGGATACAAGTTAAAATTCTTCGTGCAATACCAATTTGTTTTGGTCACATTTTGAAGTGACAAAACTGCAACCTGTTTTTTCTCATCACAATTTCTCACGAAATTCTGTCAGCAGAGAAGAGAATTGTTATCATCCATTACTGGACCAGTGTTGAATTGATGTTCTTGACTTTATCTTGAGGACTAAGCTAGCACACAACAACCCAATGAATCTCAGAGTCTCAGGAATGCAATTGCTGCCCTCTCCAGTCCTCTCCATGTTGATTGTTTTGACTTTAGTCTTGATGCGTTAGATGATACAAATTTCATCAGGCGTATACATATTTCATTATTACCTCAATACGAAAGTATTGGGTTATTTTACATTATTTTATTTAAATGATAAGTATTTGTGATGAAAAATTAGCTACAACACAAACTCGACAAGCTATCAATAATAATTGCTTGCATCCTCGGGGAGACATACGGTGCAGCAATCACCAATGTCCGTGCACATTTCGCAGTTAGCATAAATTTGTACATTCAAACCGCAAATTTCAAACGGTATCCCCACAGATTCATCGAACCCGTTACCAAATACTGAAAAGTATTGGAGGTTTAAAATATTTCCAATTTCTGCTGGAATGGTTCCAATCAATTGATTGAAATCAACCTGAAAAAAGACCAATTGACTCATGGCACCAATTTTTGATGAGATTGTTCCTGTAAGAATATTTCGATCCATGTCCACATATCGGAGTGAAGTAGAACTATATAATTCTTCAGGGATTGGTCCAGACAGAACATTTCTATCTAGATCCAGCTTTTCCAGATATTTCATGCTTCCTAACCAATTCGGAAAATGTCCAACTAAGCTATTGCTGTCGAAATCTAACTCATACAATCGCTCTAAATACTTCAACTCGTATGGAATCGGTCCCCTCATATTGTTTTCATCTGAGAAACAAACGAAAAGTCGTGTAAGTTTATTTGTATGAATAGTTAAAGGAGTTCTAATCAATACAATGACACCAACGATAGCAGCATCTTACCAAGATTAAGCTTTCTGACACGATTTTGAGAGTCACATGTTATACCGCCCCAGTTGCATTCGTGAGTGGCACTGAGAAATCTTTCGTTGCGGCATAGTGTAGTCTTTTTCCTAGTGCATCTTGCCCAATCGTCTCCAGAAGTAGAAAAATATAGAAGGGCTAAGACATATCTTTGTATGAAGTTTTGATCTTCGGGACATACTTGTAGTTGATCATCATCCGAGATCCAAGAACCTGCCATAACAGCAGGGTGGTCGGGATCATCAAATACGTCAGCATCTGTGAGTGAGCTTATAAATTGGAAAATATGATTTCGTCTATCAATAGTAGAAGCATTCTTGCAATGTGATGTATCCGTTGTATTATCGCTCTTGGTTGAACTAGCTGGCGGTGCTGTTCGTCTACCAAAAAGACCGGGACGTCGATTGAAAGGAGAAGTTTTGGAAGGCGAAGATGGATTAATTGTTGAGCTATCCTCGTTTGCTTTCGAGCTTAACTCATCTGATATATCCGTCGTCGGTTTTAAGCTGGGACTCGTGAGTGGACTAAGAAGGAGTGGTGAAGGCTCATTAGATGGCGATGGGGAAAGGCGAAGAGTCGTTTCTTTGCTTGGTTTTATGGTAGGGCGTGAAAGCGGAAGCGAGGATGGACTAACAGATGGTTCAAGTTGATGTGACACGTCTGGTGCCTCGGTGTTTGAATTTTCTGATAGATTCATTGGTGGCTCCGAAACCGAAATGATGGTAGGATGTGGTGATGGAATCAAGAGATTATCAGATGGGGAAGACGATGATTGGTCTATTTGACTTCCACTCAAATCATCAATGGGGCTGATAGAGGGTGTTAAGGTAGTCGTTTCAACTGGAACTGAAGACGAAGTAATCGTAGGTTTATGGATTGGTTCACTAGTTACAGCGTCGGAAGTTTCCGTCCCAGCTGCGTTATTCTTACAATCCCAAATTCGATAATTTTTCCTACAAGTACAGGTCTGCCAAATAATCTCTCCACTGATTTCAGTAAACTTTGAATAAGCGCATTGGACCCAATTTGCATCGGAAGGGATGTGAATGTTACAAACGTTACCGTCCCCAGAAAAATGTATTGGACACCAGTTGATACCAGGGTTCGAAAGATCTGCTGGCAAATCACTTGATTTACTCTCAAGGTTCTTAGCAGTTGTTGAGGGATGCATAGATGGATTTGGAGTTGGATTCATTGTTACTTTATCAATAATTGATGGCGTGGCATCAATTGGTTTTGTGTTATGCATTGTTGGGTCATCCGTCTCAAGGGGATCATATGCAACCTCTGAATCTTCTTCGTTTATTGTATTTTCATCGGTCGATCCAATATGGATGCGAATATCTACTGGAGGAAGTGTTGGTTGTTCAATATTCACAATAGCAGCCGTTTCTGGTTGAAATGCCTTCAAATTCTCGTTCTTCGCACTCGCACGGTTAATACTGTCATTATCCTGCGTGTCGAGCGATTCAATTCTTTTGATCGCAAAAGATATTATCAGGGCAGAGAAAGCCAATTTCAGCTTCATGTTTAGGTCTTTGAATGCCAACTTTCGGTGGCCCTATCTTCGTGATTGGCGAAAGCCTCTTGTTGTCGGCTCTTTCTCAAACCAGTCGATGCGAAATGAATTCTGATGTTTCTCTCACAATATCAAACGAATAAAAAGACGTAATTGCGGGAAAATCTCGTCTCGTCATGCTCGCATCGATGAGTAACGGCTAAAAATGAAATTAACGAAGTTTTTTTGAATCACTAGTTCAGTCACGATTCACCCAATCAACAATCTTGACACGAGGAAATCGCACGATGGGCAGCTGCTGGCAGCAGGAGATTTTTTTTTGGTTGTTCTTTGCGTAAAAATATATGCCCTACAAGAAAGGTAAATAAGATTGATTTATTCTCGCCAGATGAAAGCGATCAACATCTGGATTCACCATTCACCGCTCTGTGGTGGTTGTTCTCTTTTTGTTTTCTCACATAGAACAAAAAGTATAGACGGCACAAAGACGAGTGTCCATAGGCAGAATCACCATTGGCCGAGTATTAATATTTGCAACAACTCAAAGTAAAAGAAAATCATGGCTCCAAGCGCAGAGAGAGCAAACACAGCGACTTCGGCAACAGCACGAAATCACCTTAGAATGAGCTCGTCTCACGGGTCTGCGTCGAGCTTGGATTCAAGCGATCGAGGTAGATCGATCGCAAAAGGTGGTGTCACAACACCGTAAGTCGAGTTAAGAAGATGATTCTAGCACCAGCTGCTGGCGTTCATTATCATCCGGTTCAGATTCAGACTATGTCATTTCCAATCAATTTTGGGTTTCAACATTAATTCCTCAAAACGTTATTTTTTCCTCTTCTCAAACAAAAAAATTACTATTTCAACCGATATTCATTATTTCTCGCAAAGGTTTCCTTGGAAGCTCCACATCATGCTTGACGCAATGGAAACAACTGGGGATAAGTCTATAGTATGCTGGCAGCCTCATGGTAAAGCATTTATGGTTCATAAACCCAAGGATTTTGTTCAGGAAGTAATGTCACACTTTTTTAATCAAACAAAGTACGCTTCCTTCCAACGCCAGCTGAACCTATACGGTTTCTCCCGTTTGACCCATGGACCAGATAAAGGAGCTTACTACCACAATTGCTTTGTTCGTGGCAAAAGGCATTTGTGCAAGGGCATGATCCGTCAGAAAATCAAAGGGACGAAAGTTCGAAAGTCACTCTCTCCCGAAGACGAACCTAATTTCTATACCACCACGGGCCAGACACAGAGTGTCAATTCTCTGGGAACATCTTGCAAGGAGGAGACCGCCGACAAATCTCAAATAATTCCGACGACTTTGACATCCGAAGAATCTTTAGTTTCCATAGTTTCTAGCTCGCATCTGGACCCATTCGATTCCTCAAGTATCATCAGTGATGATAAACCCACAACGGCAATGACCTCATCACCGATATCACACGATTCTAACATCGAATCACTATCCCCGTCCAGAATTGTATCACCGCATCATTACAATGATCGATGGAATGTTTACGAGGAGGTAAAAGGTGGTGACTTGCTCTTTTTCGAAGGACAGCCGTTCCGCTATCTAGAACACTTTGAAGAGGTTCCTGCCAATCAACAGTATGCTTTGAAAATGATTGATAATGATCTCGCAGCCAATGGCAGATTACCACTACAATTTTCAACGAAGAAACGAGGGCAACGCTCTCGTGCGGCGTGTGATAATTCAAGTGATGTTTTTCAGGACAGAATTTCGAAGATAATCTGTAATCTCGACCCATCTCGACCTTTTCAAAATGATGTGATGCAAAATACGTTTTGTTCCGCTTAATCGCATGGTCTCTTTAATTTTTTTAAAATCTTATTGAGATAATAATAGTGATCGCATTGTTGGAGGTTCAAGGGGAAATATATTTGCCACGAAGGGGTTTTGCTGGTATGAAGACACACAAAAACACAACAATCTCGAAACAATTACCACATACCCGACAAAACGCCCTCGTGCAAGACTTACATGCTGTAATTTGTGATACATAGATAATGCATAAATTCTCATCATTAGGAAATTGAAAGAAACTGGCAAAAATAGGCATGCAGTGTTGACTGTTGTTTTGCACTTCGTTTTATCATCGTTTTTTTAAAAAGATGTTCTTTTTATGATTGTTGGCCCCACCTGAAGCCCCACTTCGAGCCTGCTCTTTTGGTCGCAGGCACTGATCCTTTGCAAGCCAATGACACTGGCCAGCAAGCAGCACGACCACGAAGGGGAAGGCTCCCAGCTCGCACAGAGGTGGTGGGGTCAGCACTCTGCATCGTCGTAGCACAACTGTGCTGCTCCATGCACCTGGGGACACTGCACTTCAACCCAGAGTGGCCAGCAGATGCTGTGGCTTTCATGTTGGTGCCAAGAAACCCTGCCTGCCCACTTGTTAGTGGTGGGGTAGCAC
>Ga0115013_10000489_pt1 | contig 23990 bp, 19 predicted proteins | sample SouAtlMetagenome_2_FD_88686 | JGI IMG/M metagenome (GOLD analysis project Ga0115013, IMG submission 88686) | Marine eukaryotic phytoplankton communities from Atlantic Ocean - South Atlantic ANT15 Metagenome | ecosystem: Environmental > Aquatic > Marine > Oceanic | place: South Atlantic Ocean...
AATGATGAAGAGGAAGCTTCAGGCTTCGATTTTTTCAAACGAAAAGATGATTCCAAAGAGGAAAAAGGGAAAGCTAAAAGAAAGAATGAAAAAGGTCAAGCCAAGGGAAATGATGAAGATGACGCTCCAGGCTTCGATTTTTTCAAACGAAAAGATGATACCAAAGATGAAAAAGAGAGAGCCAAGAGAAAGAATAGAAATGAGGAAGAAAATGGCGACGATGATGTAATGAAGGGCATTCCTCTTGTTGGTAGATTCTTCAACACGGACGAGGAAATAGAGGAGAAGAGGCGGTTGAAGAAAGAAGAAAAAAAGGAAAAGTCTCGATTGAAGAAGGAAATGAAACAATTTTTCGCAACCGAAGAAGCAAAAGAGGCAAAGAAGAATATTAAAAGAGAACAAAAAGAGGAAAAGGTCCGATTGAAGAGGGAAGCTAAAGAGAAAAAAGAAGAACGGAAGAAACGAAAACGAGATAGAAACGATAAAAAAGGCAACAACGATCAGGATGACAATGAGAGAAATGGGATTGTTGGAAGCGTCAAGAATTACTTTCAGGAACGTCAGCAACGGAAAGATGCCGAGAATCTCCGGTTTCAGGTCCTGAGAAGGGAGGAAGAGCGACAAAAGCAGCTTGAGAAAGATGCCGAAGAACTTCGTCTAGCAGTCCAAAAGCGAGAGGAAGAACGCAACAAGAAACTCGAAAACCAACCAGGACGGAAAAAACTAAAGTTACCCTCAGCGCCGATAGCGGGAAGTCTTACCGGCCGTCCTTCGGAGGATATTGTGCGACAAAAAATTCAGGCCCAAAAGGAAATCGATCGAAAGCGTAGAGAACGAATGCAAGCAAGGGCGGATGAGAGTTCTGTAGCACCAGTCCCAAACAAGGAACAATCAAATTCTAAGGATGACAATAACAAGGAGCAAGACAAAGGAAAGTCGGGCAGCAAGTCCCAACGTATAGGTAATGTCGTGTCAGCAGCCCAAAAATTCGTTTCGAACGTCTTTACCGACTCTGAAGAATGGACTGTCATCGCCCCTAAAACCCGTATTATGCCAGGTGAGATCGTCCCAGTTACTCTTCAAGGACTAAATCTTTTGCTTGTTGCCTCGAAGGATGGATCTGCTGTTCATTGTCTTGCCAACTCCTGCCCCCACCTCGGGACGCCCCTCGAGGTTGGGAGTCTCGATCGACGACCAATCGAATCGGGGCTACCCAATTCGTCCTCCTCCAACAATCCTGATATACAGCCCGTCAAGAAAGAAACATTTTTCCAAGAGAACGACATCGCCAATATGCTCAAACAGGACGGGTGCGAAGAATGTATAGTGTGCCCCTTGCACAAAACTGCATTTGCTCTGAAATCGGGAGAGGTCCGGGGGGAATGGTGTCCATATCCCCCAGTAATCGGAAAACTCACCGGAGCCCTCCAACCGGTAGCTAGCCTACCGGTCTTTGAGGTCCGTACTCGCGGAAAAAACATCGAGGTGCGCCTGAACACCCCCGTCAAGATCAATGACGACTCGCCGGAGGATAAGAAAAAATAAATACCGTCATGGACACACTACGTACCCTGACGCAGTCGCAAATACCAAGCGAACAAACACCATATATAAAGCTAGCTACAATGACATCGCCACGTGATAGAACAGTGATAAAATAATTTTTCTTAAGTAAACGATTGCTACCATTTACTTTATTCTATTCTCGCCAAGGAGAACTTCGAAAACTGTAGAATAGCAATGATACTAAACGAATCACGTTTATTCTTCCGTACATCATTTTGTAATGGATAGACACTCTCTGATCTACTGATGCTACGGTCGTGCATCAAGCATCAGAAAGTCTCTTTTTAGTGTATTTCTAATTATGAAATATTGTTATTGATGCCTGTTTCCGTCTTTGTGATTACCTCTTCCGCAGAAGAAGCGTTTTGCTGCGATCGGAACCGCTTGTAGAGGGCTGCTACAGATACAAGAAGAACAGAAAAAGCAGCAGGAAGAACGACAACCAATAAGCTCATCGACGTGCCTATGCGACGATTATCGTCTTCCTGAGTCGGACTCTCTTTCACTTCGTCAACCTTTGCCGGTGTAGGCTTCATTCTATATTCGGCACCGGTACCACGTCGTTTTTCACAATGCCGTCCTACGAAACGTCCTGTAATGAAATTTATGTTGTTTGGGTTGAGTTTAGGGTAGAAATCAGAGCAGACAAGAGTCAGAACTGGACGAAGAAGACGGTGGCCTTGTTATAGTCTTTCTCACGCACAAAAATTATCTCTCCAAACAACTTACCGGGACAAAAACAACCCGGATGGGGTTCTCCTGGTCCTACATGGCTCGAACATCTCCCTCCGTTCGTGCAAAAGGCATACGTAGAAACTGTCTGATCCTTCTCACAAACCTCGGTGACTCGATCGAAACACTCGTCAATCAACATGTAGTCCTGAGCAATCATGTCTTCTACCACAGAGGCAGATTTTGGCATTCGGCAGTCGCAGTGATATCCTGGATAATTTCCAAAGTTGTCGACGCAGACAGCCAACGGTCCAAAGCATTGAGTCACAGTGTCTGGGCAGATCTCGTATGGAAAGGAACAGTCATCGCCCGCTCGACCAATGCAGCCGGTCGTGCTTCCCGAATCAATCAATGTCACGCATTTCGTGTCGCAGTGGTTGTAGTTTGTCTTGGTGGTAGTAATGTTCGCTCTGCGAAGCGACGGGGTGGCATCATCTGCGGCACAAATGAAAAAGTTGCTGGCGGTCATGGATTGCCATAGCACGAGAACCAAAAGTGTGCTGTAGAATGGCTTTTCGGTCGAAAAGGCCTGACTGCTTCGTTTTGTTGTCATTACCATGTTTGCTATCGATCCTCGTTGTTTCCAAATTGATTCTACGTTATAAATGAAGATGATGAGACGTTGCTTGGATCAAATACGAGATGATCGCTAATTCACATGCATCAATCAGAAGAAATTTATTATGAAGGCCGATTGCGATTCAAACGATGCCTGTGTTTTTTATTTTGAATCCACACACACACACTGCAGTAAGGTAATAGGCTGGGCCATGCTCGCTAATAAAACGGGAAAAATCCTTCAGTCGTGACTGAGCAAAACGGACGACCACGGGATCCTGAAAATTTTTTAATTCGGGTTCTTGGTGACACAGTCAGGAAAAGGGTGAAAGACAAACGAACCTGCATTCGAGACCCTTCTCTAGTTGAGAGACTACTTCGAAGTAGCTAGAAGACGGTTGACGAAAGATTACAACACTAACGAGAAGATGAGTCTTCAGCAGCGGCATCTGCCAAAACGTCCAATAAGGATCTGTCTGTTCGGGACGTCGGCCAATCCTCCAACAGGAAACAAAGGCCACATGGGCGTCATCCAGGCATTGGTCGAGCTCCAAAAATTCGATGAGGTCAGGATCTTGCCTGTCTACCGTCACACATTTTCCTCAAAACGCAACCAACTATTGAGTTTTGACCAACGGGTTACTATGTGCGAACTAGCAGTTGAGAGTTTATCTTCTCTTGGAGAATCACCATCAATCCAAGCGGGGATGAACACCAAGGTCGTTGTATCTCGCGCCGAAGAAAGTTCCTTTCTGCGGATACTGGCCTCTTCGCCAGCAAAAACCGAAGAAGAGAAGTGTGCTCTTCGAGTGGGGACGGCAGATTTGCTCGAAATGTTCATGGAAACCGAGAATGGTGAAAAGGACGATGATACTCCAAGGACAAAAACGGAATTTTCGTTTTGTCTCGGCGCAGATACTTTTATGGACCTGACGGATTGGAAGTGGAAACGGTCCAAAGATGTTCTAAGATTGCTAGAGGGGCGACTACTAGTTGTAAATAGAAAGCAAGAAACAACCACTGGGGGGGAAAGTAACAACAACCTGCGGGCAATAGACAAGTCGTCCCTCGAGTCGCTGAGGAAGAGAATCGATGACATCAACGCAACACCTCTGGCAAATGGCAATATTGCGTTGCTAGATGTTCCGAGTCTAGATGATGTTTCGTCATCAAAGATTCGCAACGCAAAGGACAAAAGTCTTGTCAAACACATGCTATCGCCCAAAGTTCTCGATTATGTCAATGCAAATAATTTATACGGATTCGGCAAAAGCAAAGAAGAAGATAGCATAATAGGATGAAAAAATTGAGCAATTTAAAGAATAGACTAGATTTCATTTTGTGATAGATTCTTTGGCAACGCAAAGAGGCTAAGATCGTTAAAAAGATGACATTTATTTTACAAATTAGATCTTTGAATACAAATTTACACGAATAAGTAGTGAACATATTAAGACATTCGCTTCATCAGCTCATTAGCATGGACATAGAATTTCTTTCATATACCAGTTCAAGGGAAAAGGGCGTCTAGAGGGGGAGCACGACTACGCCGGGTGATACTAGTCCCTGCTCCACCGAAATTGCTGGGATCGATCCGAATCCGTTCACGTTTTCTGTTAATTGAAGAAAGGCATATCTTTTGGGGCGAGCACCGGTCGCTGCAACAATCTAATCTGGAATTACACGATGCCCCTTTTGGAGCACAAGAAGGAGCACTAGGAGCTTCCGATTGATCAGAAGTAGGCGACGATGATGGGAAATCCGTAAGATCATCTTCACTATCAATGGAAGTTATGTTATCGTCTTGGAAGTCTTGTAATACATCGACCGTCACTCCCGTTGGCGTTGGGACCGTAAACATAAAGTCTTGCTTCTCTCCAGCACCAATATATCCTGTTGCAATTTCCACTGCAGGCTCCGATGTGGTGATAACGAACTCGGTGACGTTCCTTTCGCGAAATCTCGGATAATCTCGGATACGCGTTCGTGATGCATCTACAATAGTGATCATATATGTCCTACCTGGGATGAGTTTGAGAAGCTCCGTAGAATCGTTCTGTGAGATGTATTTTTCGCGTGGAGCCTTTGCCACAGCCAAATTATCACTGGCATCTCTGATCGTCCACATTACGTTTCTAGCCTTCGTAACATCAAATAGGAGCAGCAAGAATACAATGACGGCATCCTCTGGTCTCTCTAGGACAGCATTTCTAGGTCTATTTATAAATGCTGGGCCACCGAATGAGCTATCGAATTCTGGAGAAAAGACTAACTCCATATTATCCAACGATTGACTTTCTTCGATCCCAAACGAATTTCCTAAGCATCCCATATACGAGGGTTGGTATGACGAAGCGGCGCAGACAATTTCCTTGATAAACTCTCCTCCAATATTCACCATACTAGCAACATTTGGTAAGGCCAAGGGCTGGCAACCAATACCCCATGTGTTGACTCCCAGAAGCAAACGGGCGCCAGTAATATCGGATTCCCAGAGGATGGGTCCACCAATCTCTCCCTGATGGCAGGATAGTGGAACCCCGTCGTCCTTTCGGTCAAGGCAAAAACTATCCTCGGGATTGAAATTTGTTTGATACTCTCCCGAAACCTCGATTTTGGTCTGGCATGTTTCTTTCCCGACATATCCCAGCTTCCATCGGCTCCATTCATCCTCAGACTCGTTTATTTCGCTATTGGCATCGTTGATAGTGCGTTCAGATGGAAGAAAGCTGAAGGCAGATAGCATCTCACCGTCTTTAAGGACGGAAACGGGCCACCTAGAAGGACGGCCAGTTTCGGCGTCGTTTAACATTACTTGTACAATAGCATCGGATGAAAGTATTTTCGCCTGATTCTGTAGTTGTACCAACATGGTATTTTGCTCTCCTGTAAGCATGTTGTATTCTGGGTTGGGAAATGTTTCCAATATCTCAAGTATTGAACTACCCTCGATTGTATCGCCTTGTAAGCGAGCGTAGCTCAGCTCTCTATTGATAAAGAAAATAGGGGAAAGTTGATGTGTAGGTGTAAGCTATCGCTGTTCATGACATATTTTATAATCCCCGACTTTCTATTGACTTACGCTCTGTCTTCACAACTGGCTGCAGTTAGAATCATATCTGTCGCAATGAGTGTGCCTCCACAAATGTGATTAAAGCCATCGTCCATTAGCGAGGCTAAGAAGGGAAAGCTTTCTTTCTCGCTTGGATCTTCTACTTCCTCATCTTCGACGAGTCCGAGTGAACTCCTTGCTCCTCCAAATTCTTGAGTGTCCCGATTAAAATCAGCAATTCCTTCTCCTCCTCGGATATTGTTTGTGTTAGACTCTTTAGGCGTGGCTTTTCCAATTAGAACTTGGAAACACAAGATACTCCACAGAGCCCTCGATGTCGTCATCATTTTAGAAAGTTCTAAATTTTTGCTCGCGTCTTCACTCCTTTTATGTGGTTGATTCGGTTGTTTTTCGATATTGTACGAATAACACTGAATCTTCACAATCTCGATAAAAATTCTTTGATCCCAATTCCATCAGTGTTGACACCATTTGGTTCGTTTAAATTTTTCTCAACGCTCGAAAAATATGGGCCTTGTTTTTCCTACTTCAACACTTTTAACTAGGGAAGTGCGACTACGGGTAAAACCGTTTGATAGGGCGCGCACTGTGATTGTATTTATTGCGCCACAGCGAAACATCTATGAACTTGATGTTTTCAGACTGTGAGTGAAAACAAAACGGTCGTTGGGCCCGATGTTTTGGCGTTACGACTGCACAATAATCGCTTCACCACAGACACAATCAACAATTGACTCCATTCACTTGCCAATGACTGGTGTCCCCAGCCAATTTGGGAAGAGGCACCCACAAATAACCTCCTGGCCCAAATTTTGGATCAAGGCTGCCCTGGGGCAGTGCCACCCTAAAACCAAAGGAGGGACGACGTTGATACAAAAAAATGACACTATATGAATATTTGATAGAAGAGTCGCATGATGTAATCCAAGGTAAGGCAAGGCTACATATTGCACCAGCGGTATAAACTCAATTGAAGGATTTGAGAGTGTTAGGATGAGGCTATACCAATACAATGTTCAAACTCAATTTTGGCAGCATTTAAGTAAACGTCAATGGCATCGATTGCAACAGCAATGCAACTCATAGCCACCGCCTGTTCAGGACATAGTTTGCTCTGCTCTACATGACATCACATATTGCTGTCACAAAACTACGAGAATAGAAACTATGAAAAGCATATCGTACTACCGTACTTTTTTCTTCTCTAAGTATAATTCCATATCGGGGGAGGTTCAGTTGGTTCCACATCCCTTAAAAAATCTCATCTTATCCCCCCCGAATCGTCATTTAAAAATGACATCCATTTGAGTATCGCATTTATCCTGACAATGACATCTCTTTGCGAAGTAGCTATTGGACCCTTGCTATATCCTAATTAGAGATCCATTACTGACATTTGTTGTGCCGATTTATTTCAAGGAATTTTGAACACTCTTTGATCACCAAATAGCTCAGCAGCTTTGAGGACAATAGAGGATAGCACCGAGATAAGTGAATGATATGAATTCGATCGTTTGGAATCCAAAACGGATCAATTTAGCGGCCTCAAAGACTCGATTACTGAATTTAAACAAGGAGTGGCCAAGATCCATATCAACGCTTAGACTGAGATCATTTGCTATGAGCAGCAAGTCAAAATACTCGCCCCTATCAAATATTGTTTTGCGGACGTCAAACAGTCCCATAAGGGTAAATCCCGCGTTTCCATTGACGCTATCGAGAGGTCTCTCGTCGACGACAAATCGAATACGCAACAATATCATATACATGCAACATAAAAATTCATTACCTGTAATGGCACCATACTTGAACCAATCCTTGGTCGTCAAACATGAGACAAACAGACAAATAAGAATGGCAAGAAATGGTCAGTCGATACCGACACTCTCAAATTCTGTCTTTGTACAAGACAACCGCCAGTGCATAGCATCGAATAGACCGATTGGGATAGGACCATTGGTAACAGCGAGATTCTTTTCCTCTTCAACAGTAGCTCCTTTGCTTCGCTCTAAAATTGTTCCCAAAATGACAAGGTGCTGGGGAACACCATCAGGTCAGAGAGCGATGATGTTATCAAACAAGTCTGGCGATAACAAAGGCAAAAATGAGAAAGTGATAGGAAATGAGAAAAATTTGAAGAATTCATCAAATCCTATTGTCGGAAACGCAGATACTAAGGACAAGATACAAGAATTCATGGATTCAACTGTGTCATCTGTTCGAACTAACGTTGGTTCGGCAGAGGCTACCATAAAGCGTGCCGTAGAAGAATTGAGTACAGGAGATTTGCTCTCTGTCTACGGGATTGTGTTTCTTATCGTGATTATCGCCGCTGCACCGCGTGTAATTAGGTACCTACGAGCCTCTGACTGGGATGAAAATCAATATGTAGACCCGGAAGATCCAGTGATTGATTTAGCGAGAATGATTCGGGAAGAATATTTGGCAATCGTAAATAGGTACAAGGATGAGGAAGACAACGGAGATAAAGAAAATATCGAGGACGACAAAAAAAGTTCCGGTGGAACGCTTGGATTGGATCGTATCGTTGCTGATTTGTTAAATTCGTCACAAATCCAAGAAGCTACTACGAACCTAGTAACGAAAATCATCCAATCGTCGCAATTTAAAACAGCATGCAACATACTCTTGAAGGAGCTATTGAAAGACCTATTGGATGACCCGGATACACTCAAGCAAGTTATCCATTTGCTACAAAATGCGATTGCTGATCAAAAAATCAAGGAGGCCGCCGTGCAATTAGCGACGGATATTTTCGGTGATGATCGCGTACAGGACGAACTCATCACGCTTGTGCAAAGACTTGGAACGGAAAAGGAAGTTCAGATCGCGACGCAGGCACTCTTGATTGAATCAACACACAACGCTTTGAATGACCCCGAGATTCTCGATCATTCAATGGAATTTGCGACAGATGTTGTTGGAGACGATATTGTCCAACAAACAGCAGGAGAAGCTCTCTATAACACCATGTCGTATGCTTTTCGGCCCACTTTATCAGTTTGTGAGTTTAATGTTCTCAAAATGTCCTGTTTTCCCACGTTTGATTTTGATTTTGTATTCTAATTTTTTTGTCTTTTACTTTTCACAATAAATAACTAATTTAGTGTTGACATCATTGGGATTAGGATTGATATTCATATCCGTTAGTGCATTTCGAAACATAAACCAAAACTCCACCGATGATGTTGATCGTCTATTCTTGAATGCTATTGAGGAGAAAACTTTTGGGCTGTTGAAAATCTTAAACCCTCTTTTGGATTTTCTGATTGCTAGCAAAGATAGTCTATTAAGAATCATTTTGATTCCATTCAGAAGCATCTCATCCAGTCTTTCGGGCTCCAGACGACCATTGGAAAATTTACTGAGTTTTTTCAGAGACTGGTTCCTGTTGTTGTTATATCTGCCGGCTCAACTTATGTCTCTACTCCTAAATGGTTCAAGGAATGTTTTTGACAAAACTTTCTCACCATTGATAGTTTGGTTAGATTCAATTGGCCGCGCGTCTGATATGTCGTTCGTTGGCATCGCATTTGAAAAGATAAAAGTTAAAGTTACTGACTCAATACAAAGAGCAAAAATAAAGAGCGAAATCCTTAACAACCAAGTCGTTGAGAAGATCCTCTACATACAAGAGGAAGGATACCGAATCTTGCGTGGAATATTCAAGATGTATTAAGGTGCGGCCAGCAGAAAGATTAAAATTGCAACACAAGATAACGGTTCTGAAGTGCCTCTACTACGAATTGGAATAGCAAACCATTTCTACAATTATCAATCAAGAACTCAAATACAACTTCTACGATTGCACCGATCAACTATTCGTCACAAAAACATGGCAGTTCAAGAAACCAATGCTAAGCCCTGGGGCTTTGCGGTCCAGTTGCAAAAATTCACGATTCTCTCAATTGAAGAATGCAAATAAAATTGTGCTCTATATCCGTACTTTTGAATTAATTTGATACATTTTCGCTCTTTTTGGAATTAATCTGCTCCAGATCGTAAAATGGAATAGAACTGAATGGGCGCCTCATATTGTTTTCAACTTGTATTTAGCCTAGCAATTCATCAAAGGTGTTTGATTGGTGCAACCCCTTTCCAGGAATAAATTGTCCCTTCGTGGGCGCACGTCCCTTGAATGTTTGGAGCGCAGGATTAGTAAGGGCCATCAAACGGTCATAGTCCTCTTTTCCATGCAATCCCTTTCCAGGAATAAATTGTCCCTTTGTGGGCTTAGCTCCCTTGAATGTTTGGAGCGCAGGATTAGTAAGGGCCATCAAACGGTCATATTCTTCTTGCGAGTGCAATCCTTTTCCAGGAATGAATTGTCCCTTTGTGGGCTTAGCTCCCTTGAATGTTTGGAGCGCAGGATTAGTGAGGGCCATCAAACGGTCATATTCTTCTTGCGAGTGCAATCCTTTTCCAGGAATAAATTGTCCCTTTGTGGGCTTGGCTCCCTTGAATGTTTGGAGCGCAGGATTAGTAAGGGCCATCAAACGGTCATATTCTTCCTTTGAGTGCAATCCTTTTCCAGGGATGAACGCTCCCTTTGTGCGCTTGCGTGACTGCAACGTTTTGAGCGCAGGATTCTCGATGGCATTACTGTATTGGGGAAACAAAAGAGCGGTACCGAGGGCAGCTCCAAATGCTCCCATGGCTTCGCGACGGCCTACATTTTCGGCCTGTAATTGGCTGCTACTGGCAGACTGTCTGGCGGAAGGCGCAAATGCTGCTGCCGAAGAGCAAATAGCAAGAAAAACAACAGCTGAAATACGCATCTTGTATTGTTTATATCGAAAGCAAGGTTTACTGTGATATGTATTGGAGCAGAGTGGAACGAACGGCACGGGTCGGGTGTCTATCTGAAGTTTTCAATCACCAAAGAAACAGAGATGGAGTCTGTGTCAGACTAGTTCATTTTCGTACTGCAGGAACTATGACAAACACATTCTCACGAAAACTGACGTATTGAAGTCGTATCCTTCATAATCGAATGGGTCATAAATGGTTCACTTTAGGGGATCGAAAAAAAGGGCATGAAGCTTGCAAGTGCGTGATGCTGCAAGTATTCGCGGGTCCCCGAATCTAACTCGTAAAAATGAAAAATGATGTCCCATCACAGAAAAGAACCGTGCAGCTTATAAAAATAATTCCAAGATTCACCAACTCGCGTCCACAAACAAAATGCAGCGAACGATACCAACTCACTCTCTTCCGTGAACTTCCAACTAACTCACCGACGTTTCCGTTTGACAGGGAAGGTAGTGCTAAAGAATGAAAGCATTTTGCACTACTCATCATTTCATTTGTACTGTTTCGGTAAAGCCAGTCGCTCAAAATTTTAAAAGGGCCCATTGCATACTAGTGTAAGCAGAACAAAACCATGTTTCACCAAGCATCACCAATGGTTTCTATTGTCGCTTCCCTTATCTGCGTCACACTGGGAACTGTGTTTTGGCTCTACCGCCGAAACTTTGAACGCCAGAAAAATGAAGGCGACCTCGAGTACCCTCCGTGTCCGTCGAAACGGCATTGGCTATGGAAGCATGGAGAAGCGCTTGCGGGTGATGGAGTTTCCTCACACGATGTAATTTTCTTACAATGGATGAAGAAACTGAAGAGTAAGGTGATCATGTTCGATGTCCCAATTCTGGGTCGGATGATTGTTGTGGGCGACGCTAAAATGGCAAAGCACGTTCTTCAGAGCAAGGCCAAGAACGGCAAGGGGAGTCTTTATCCCAAGTCCCCAACCTACGGCCAAGTTGTTCCACTAATTGGTAAAAAGAGTATCGTGATGATGGAGGGGTCGGTGTGGTCTCACCAGCGGAGAACCTTCAACCCTGGATTTTCTCCCGACTATCTGAGGGGAATTGTAACAACAATCGCCCAGAAATGCGATCGGTTTTTGGAGTTTTGTGAAAAGGAAGACATCGCCAATGACAAACCGACAGACATGTTAAGTCGTGCTATTGATCTGACCTCGGACGTTATCGCTCAAGTAGCATTTGGAGAGGACTGGGGGTACAATTCAAAGGAGGACAATGGGGGAATCCATACCCTTGTTACATTCCGGGACCTAACAGGAGCAATTGCCGACGAGATGAGAAATCCACTCCAACGCATCAATCCCTTTCACAAATGGAAAATCTCGCAGCTCTCGAAAGATCTTGACAAGGATATGCAACGACTTGTTCGACGCCGAATTGCTGGCATACGTCAACAAAACAAGAACAATTCGACGCCACCAAAAGACATCCTTTCGCTGGCACTTTCAAGTGTTCTTAAAACAAAAGAAGAAGAACGGAAATCCAATGATACTAATGATTCATCATCAGAGGACGTTTATTTTAGTAATGACGATATGGAGGGTATTACCTCACAACTCAAGACATTTTATTTTGCTGGTCATGACACGACTGCAACAACAATTGCATGGGCTTTTTGGTTACTATCTCAGAACCCCGAGTGTCTCCAAAAGGCGCGCGACGAAATTCACGAATACCTGGGGAGGGAATGGATCGAAGCGGTTATGAATAGCAACAATACTGAATCAATTATTCCGGAGGAATCTACCACCTACGATGTCCTCCAAAAGTGTCAATATCTTGATGCGATTACGCGAGAGACCCTTCGCCTGTATCCACCAGCTGCCTCGACGCGGTATGCACCTGATCCTGACGCTTCATATGACAAGTACAAACTTGGGAAATGTATTGTGACTCTCAACTTCTATGCAATCCAACGGGACCCCGACATTTGGGGCGAGGATGCAAACAAATTTTGTCCCGAACGCTTTCTCGGAGACGAGGGTCGCAAAAAGATAAACTCCTTCGGTTTCTTACCCTTTAGTAAGGGATCACGGGATTGTATTGGCAAATATTTTGCCTTGTTGGAAGCAAAGATTGCTCTCGCTGGTTTAATCACCCGGTATGATGGCAAGTTGGTGGATGCCGACAAGGAGGTCTACACAGCGCGACTGACAAGCGTCCCAAAAAATGGTTGCCTGGTGAAGTTGACCCGCCGATCGAAATTAGAGAGCATCAGAACAAGTGCATGAAGATCAAAGAACTACGTGTCGTCCATTCCATAGATTTATCAACCCCGTAGCTGTATAAATCATTTAGTATAATGTAATTTAATCGATACATCCCGCAAACAACTATCCAAGAGCACTTGTGCTGCCTCCTTTTGAGACGCTTTGAGAGAGCAGAGCTCCACATACACCTCATTTATGTTCAATAAAACTACTCCAGCTTTATGCCAAAACCACTCCATTGGAAAGCGTGATCCTGCTGGATCCGCATAGACACAATGGTTTTGGCAGAAAGCTGGAGTAGTTTTCGCGAAACACCTGCAAAAAGGCGAAGCTAGGGAGAATCCTCTTTTTGATATAGTTCGATGTACAAAATTTCAATTCAAGTCCGGAAATCTTGTGTTACTATCGATGCTTCACAGACAACACGTAAAACGCTCAATACTCAATACTGTCAGAAAGTAAGGCCTTCCTATTGAATTCTTTTGAAACCGAACGGGGATTTTCAAAAACTTATGGAAAAAACGTTTTCACCGTATCTCGAATTTCCATCATTTCGGATTTTCTGAAGAGAAGGGGAGCAGACCACTGTCCCTAAATATTTTGATACGTCACCCCTCTTTCTTTCATCCTTCCCTCAACTCGATCCGATATTTTTATTTTTGATTATTACGTATTTGGTGCGATCTTGACATCGCTTTTGTTCTTTTTGGCTAGACGACATCCAAAATCTACCTTTTGTTCAAAGAGAGGGAGTTGCATCAACAATAGCTTTCCTTAGTAAATCACAATCGAACTTTACCATCTATTTCTCTGGCACGATATTTTTATCTACCGACGCTATATCTCTTAAAACATTGTATCATGACCACTCGAAGAAGATGTACGACAGTGTGGATGCGTATCATTCTTGCATTAGCATTTTCGCTCTATGCCTCCTCGAATGTCGATGGGTTTTCTCCAGTCTCGATTAGTTCAAGGGTATATCGGAGAAAGAGCAACGCAAACGGCGATGCTCTCGCTCAACAAAAAGTATTTGCGCCACGCAAAGTTCGAGATGTATCATTGCAAAGGTCCTTAACAAGCTTGCGTGGTGGATTCATGCTGCAGGGAAATCCTATACTTCAGTCGATCGGAATATACGCTATCGCTGATTTTGCTGTCGGATTTATAGTCAGTGTAGTTACGGGAAGCCACTTGCATTTGGATTTGGTTGGTTCGGGAGCATTTGCCGCCGCAGCCGTGCCTTATTTGTGGAGTAACGTGGCTCATATTCGTTGGTCCTCTACCGCCATATTCCTTTGGGGTACAAAACTTGCTTTGTTTTTGCTCTATCGAGCAACCAAGGTGAATCACGACAAAAGATTGACGGATGTTCTATCCAGTCCGCAGGGCGCTTTTAACTTTTGGTTCGTCACTTTCATTTGGAATGTTGTGACAAGTTTGCCCTATTTGATTGGACTTCAATCGAACCGTGATAATTCGAAAACACTAATTGCTGGTGGGGTATTGTATCTAGTAGGTTTGATCATTGAAACACTTGCGGATATTCAAAAATATCTCTTCAAACAGCAACAATCCTCTGCAAGTCAATTCTGCAACATTGGATTATGGAAATACAGTCAACATCCTAATTATTTTGGCAATTTACTTTTGTGGATAGGAATTTTGGTGATGAATTTGCCAGCACTTATCGAACCTTTGCCGGCAGGATCGGGAAGTGAAAACGGAGTCATTGTAAATCTTGCGATGCGATTGTGGAGCATTCGCAAGTTGATTTTATCATGTCTTGGTCCAGGTTTCCTATGGCTGCTTTTCAATGGACAAGCGTCAGGTTCTTTCATGAATACCGTTGAACTTGCAAACTCAAAATATGGAGGTAACCCAGACTACACGAAATACGTCAAGGAAGTACCATTGATTATTCCAAGACTGTTTTAAAAGACTACTTTTGTTACCATCAGACCTACATACATAGCATTTACAAATCCCATTCGAATATATTGCCAAATTATGGTTCAGAAACTTCCTCCATTTCATTCAATAAATAGCTCAGGGTATAATCAGTTCTCCCATGACTAAATTAGATACCGTACTACACTCTTTTGGCACCAAATGTTATGATTGTCCTTGCTGAAATTTATGGATTGTTTCTCTGTGATCATGCGAAATTTCAGATTTTGTGATCGAAAGGACTACTATACTGTTACTCGTGATTCGTAACCCGTGAATGGGGTTTGCAATCAAACTACACGTAGCAAGTAATCTACAAGCCATCAGATGATTGTTTTTGTTGAAAGAGATCTGATCCATCTGACATCTTTGGTTTGTAAAAGCAAATCGCATAGCCATTGCTTTGTACAAATTGTGGTATGAATCATTCTGTCTCTCTACTTCTGTTGGTGGCTCTCGCCATTACTAGCCTTTTTGACGGGAAAAATGTTCCTTCGGTCGGCGTGGCGCTGTCGTTGTGCGAAGCATCAACATCTGCTCCGGTAGTTTCCAGCGGTCTCCGTAATGTAGGCAACACGTGTTATCTGAACGCGCAACTCCAATCTGCCTTTCACATTCCAGCAATACGAGATATTGCCTTGTCGATCCCGGTGTCGTCCCAGACATTGCCCTCTAATGACGAAACCGAGGAGGCAGAGGGAGGCAGTCCAGATGAAATCACCGAAGCAGCATTGGCCTTTCGAGAGGTAGTTGAGGAGATGCTTCGGGCTGGAGACAACCAGCTGTCACTTCCATACATGCCACGATCGTTTTGTGAGAGGCTAGGGATTCCTCCTATGGTGCAACAAGACTCGCAAGAATTCTGGAAACTCCTTTTGCCGGCGGTGGGACTGAGACAGCTTTCGGACCTTTACAAAGGAGAATATGAGGATTACATATCAGCTATTGACGGTTCCGGCAGAGAAAAACGTCGCGGCGAAGTCTTTTTGGATCTTTCGCTGGATGTTGGGACCAGGTAAATTTGTTCCGGTATGGCGTTGTTGGGCAGTTTCCTTTTGTGCATGTTTTTTTAATAGTGGTTCACCGACCTTTGCAATATTGAATTTTGTAACATTCTATCATGATAGTTCAACCATCTTGGATTCTCTCAAAGATACCTTTGGCGAGCCCGAGCTCTTGGATGTTGCAGAAGGAAACGGATGGAGGCCCGAAAAAGGTGCCGACAAAGTGAATGCACACAAGGGCTCATCTCTCCTAGCGAGGGGACTGCCACCGATTTTGCAGTTTCACTTGAAACGATTTGAGTATGATTGGAACACAGACACCACCACCAAAATTAACAAACGTTTCACCTTTCCGCAATCGTTGGACCTGGCACCAATGTGCGTCGATGTCAAAGAAGATGACTCAGATGTCAAATCCGAATGCGAATACGAGCTTCAGGCTGTGATTATGCATATGGGAGAATTTAACATTGGTCATTATTACGCGTATGTTCGACCTGATATCACCAGTGACCAATGGTATCGCTTCAACGATGACAAGGTGGATCCGGTAACGTTCGAAGAGGTCACCACTGATGCCTTTGGAGGCAATCAACTTATGGAAACGAGTGAGAAAAAACGACGGGGAATTCATCGGAGGATTGGAAGATTGTTGTTTAGGAACCAACAGAAAACAAATTTTGGGTGGGGAGGTGAGACTAGTAATGCGTATGTAGTTCAATACGTTCGAAAGAAAAACATCGAATCATTATACTCCCCCCAATAATAGATAATTTATAAAGTAAAATTCAGCTATCCTTAATAAACGGAAGCTTCGTCGATTGTGAGTCTCGAGCTTGCGACAATTATTCACCTAATCAAAATCAGATTTTATTATCCTTTATTTTGCTTCTATCAAGTATATCACTTCCATCAGTTGATCCAAATCTGGATAGCGTTCTTTATCTTCGGGCTTCCTTTCTAATTGATCACTTTCCTCCAGAAGGGTCACGGACTCCACCCAGTTCAAACCTTCAAATAATTCTCGAACGGTTGCTTCTGGTATTGAGAAAGGTGGACCTTTGGTTCTAGCCGCTTCGGACTCACTTCTACGATCCAAGGTTACCAATAGGATTTTACCTTTGGGGGCTATTAATTTGCTAATCACTTCGATGTACGCCTTTCGTAAATGTGGTTGGATGGCAACCATCGACGCACGATCATAGATTGCACCAAACTTTCCATTGGTTTTGTCGGAATCCAAATCAAAAAAATCTCCCTTGAGTAACGAAATTTTCTTTCCTACATAGCGCTCGAATCCATCTTGAACGCCCTTGTTTTCAACCATCAGATGTGGTTGTTCCTTCGTAAATTCTTCTAGTGCAGTTCGAATCCCTTCGACACCCACCACTTCTCCGGCCATCGGAACAAGATATGCCAAGTCAACAGTTTTCCCGCACAGGGGAAGAAAGATTCTTGTGCTGGAACAACTTTCCTCTTCCTCGTTCTTTTCGAGCTTGGGCAACAATTTCTCGGCATACTTCTTGATGATTGGATTAACCTCGGCCAGGTGAAATCCAATTCTTCCATCGCTCCACTGCATACAAAAAATGTGTAGACAAAAACCGTCAGAGAATCAAGCGAGTTAGAGATTTGTTAAATACTTTTCACTTAGCTTACCCGTGTTTGCCAAGGCCCAAGATTTTCCGAGTCTTCTTTGGCGGCTTCGTCCAATTTCTGTTTCTTTTTCGGGCTTTCAGACATGTTTGCAAAGCAGTTTGCAAGGTGTGTTAAGCAAAGCAATTGGATTAGGGTTATCAGCAACAATTTGTAGAACCAACGTTTCATGCTCCACGATGGTTTCAAGCTCGTCGATTGTAACAGCACCGATATTGTTGGCACTTGAGTTTGGTCTGGTGATGCCTGGAATTGGAAAAGTTGGGGGTCGACCCTTGGGGTCTTCATTGTTGGTGTCGTGTCCCCCAAAATGCGCCTCCGCCAATAGGCCAATCTAGGATGAATACATTCCATTTCAATTGCATCTTGAACTCCCAATTAGAGTGAGAATGATTGGGCTACAATACAGATAATTTAGATGTAAATATATAGCTCATTCACACAGTCCACTGGGAACATGTGTGCCTTGTGTGATAGTACCATGCTTGAAGTTGATTCGATTCCAAATTTCTCATCGCGGCATATGCCATTCACACATGTTTTTTCCACGTGCTCTGGTCGGCCTGTTCTTCAGTAGAAATTTTATTGCGCGCTACACCACGATAATACCTCTCCGTTAAATACTCTAGTCGTTTGCTTGACACGAAAAGTCTTCTTGATTTTGTTGTGTTCTTCAAAAGAAACTGCCCGCCTTGACACCATATTCGCTTCGAAGCTACTGCACGGTAACCGTATTCGTCAAAAGAGTCCAACGAACACAACTCTACTACAACTACTTCCGTATATCCTTAGTTTCCGATTATATCCAAGATGGCTCCATACATGTTTCAGGCGTGCGTGTTCTGCTACACTGCATGCGATCCGAATGAGATCAAGCTACTCCTCAAGGAACACAACGAGGTTCTGTGCTGTGTCCATGACTGCTGCATTGCTGCCGGCGACGATGGCTACGGCGTTGGTTTCGATACCAACAAAGCCGCCCTAGTGGCGGCCAAGGCGGGAAAGAGCGTCGGCAACTGTTGCCTTCTCAAGGCCTACTGCTGCCAGCTGGGGATAAAATTCCCGGAAACCTGCTGCAAGGGTGCCGCTCACTGCTTGTGTATCAAGGAAGCCGCGGCCCTTCCCTTCGACGACGAGACTGTCAAGGAGCCCCTTTGCGCCATTTGCTTCGTCCAGCTCATGCCGGAAGTGGGGGTTCTCAAGGAAGCACCCGGTCTGCCTAGCATGGTTCGTGATTAATGTGGTTCCGTATATCCCAAATGAGTATCCTTGTTGTGTAGTACGATCTCGATGTTGTAAGGCGTCCGTCGCGATCTTGGTGTTAAGAGGCATCCATGTCACAATCTTGATGGTAAGAGTCAACAGCCCCCACTATATGTAAAACTTCTAAATGTATTAAGTAATGTATCAAGTCATTTTCACACCACAGCAGTTACAAAACCGCTCGTATTTGGTTCGACTTAGCCCATTGCATCGTGCTCCTAGCATATTCGTCGGGAGTACAGAGGATCTCACGTTCCAAGCGCCTCCAAGCGCTCATGATCGTCTCTCCACAGATTGCCTTGAGGCGTTTGTCGAACAAAGTCAGATTCATTCAATCTCGTTGGGATCTTGTCTGGCAACGCACATCTGCCCCATGATGGTTCCTTTTGGTTTGCCCATTACACATAAATTAGTGTTGTGGCCCAGTGGAGGTGTGGAGGTGTAAAAATTAGAGACATGAGTCACTTGGACATCAGATTCCACTCTCCCCTTTGTTGGCACCAGAGAGGCATTTTCTCTCTTTTTTTGTATCAGAGAGGCATGCTGCACCCAACAACAACCAGTGCCTAGACCCGCCCTCTCTTTGCAAACCAATTGCCAAAGCCATCATCTGCAGCGATGGGGATCCTCCTCAGTTGCTGCATGCAAAGCCGTGAGACTTGAACACTTTTGCTCTGCCCTTGCAGCCACTGCACCTGAGTGCCGCAGAGTTTTTCGGAAAAGTCGTTTGTGTATTGTGAAAACGCTCTTGCAACGAAGAAATCGCTTGTTTAGCTCAGTTGGTTAGAGCACTTCATTAGTAATGAAGAGGTCCGTGGTTCGAATCCGCGATCAAGCTTTTTGGTAAAATCTGATTTGGCTGTAAACTCATAACCCAATCTCGTGAACCAACAAAGTGAAAAAAATAATTCATGTCGTTTTTCGCTTCGAGTTTGGTCTTTTTGGAGTTTCCAACAAATAAATACGGGAAACAACCAAACGAGAATATCATCCCAACACAACAACAATCTCGTTTCCTCCAATAGGCAAGGATATTCTTTTTTTGACGTTATTACAAAGAGATAAAAACCATGGGGAACCGAGTGAAAGGAAGGCCAAAGCAAAAGTCCATCAAGGCGGCAAGCCACTCAGGGATGGGTTCGAAGCGAAAACTATCGAGGATGGGAAAGAAACAGAAGAGGGAGAATTCGGGATTAGAAGCAACGTTTATCGGTCGTTCAAAGGCATTGAAAATGCTCCAGGTGACAATCAAGGATTTTCGTCGCTTGTGTATTCTCAAAGGTATTTATCCCCGAGAACCGTTAGGACGCGTTCCGGGAAAGAAGAAAGGTCAAACCTTTTATCACATCAAAGATATTCGAGCCATTGCACACGAGCCAATACTGGAAAGCTTCCGAGAATTTCGAGCATTCATGAAGAAGGTATGTGTTTTGTATACTGCTGAATTTGCGCTGGTTGTCAATATTCGTTAAACAGACGAGGAATCATCATTGCTCATGTTTTTTTTTCGCAAAACGTTACAGATCCGTCGTTCTGCAGGTAGAAATGAAAAAGATGAAGCTGTGCGGAAAAATACAGTCTGCCCAACCTATACACTGCAACATTTGGTTCGAGAACGCTATCCTCGATTTGTCGATGCTCTGTCGGATTTAGACGACGCCTTGACGCTCACCTATCTCTTTGCCGCGTTGCCGAGCACCATTGCCCTCAAGGCCAAAATGGGGAGCAAGGCTAAAACATTGGCGGCGGCATGGGGTGCCTATTGTTCGACCGCTGGATGCGTCACAAAATCGTTCATTTCCGTCAAAGGTGTGTACATGGAGGCCACCATTCGTGGAATACCTATCCGATGGATCGTTCCCCATTCCTTTACGCAGTTTCTACCCGAGGACGTCGATTACAAGGTGATGGCCACATTTTTTGAATTTTACGAGACCCTCTTGGGTTTTGTCATGTTCAAATTATACAGCGATTTGGGCGTGCGCTATCCCCTTTCGAATTTTGACGGTAGTGCCGAAGTCAAAGGAAGCACATCGTTTATTCTAGGCACTAATTTGCGATCCCTGAACCAGGCAATGAATTCTGTCGACGGAGCCATCACAAACGTAGTCTCAGAAAGCTTGGAGGAGGATAAAACCGAAAAGACTTCTCGAAGCAAAACCCCCGAGGAGAGGAAAAAGGACCGCAAGTTGTTAAAATCTGTCGGTGCTGCCCTTGACAACATTGAGGAAGACAACGAAAATGAAATGGACGATGAGGAAGGTGTGGATATTGCCGGCCCGCTGAAGGTAGCTTTGGAAAGTATGGAAGAAGAGAAAGTACGTTCGTCTGTCCCAGACGGAGAAAACCAGTTAGACGATGAAGCGATGAAGCGAAGGCGGCTATTCGCGGGTTTTACATTCTTCTTATCCAGAGAGGTTCCTCGTGGGTACCTAGAACTCATATCGCTTGCCTTTGGCGCCAAAGTCGGTTGGGAGGGCCCAAACAGTCCAATCCGTAGCAATGATCCTAGCATCACCCACCACATCGTAGATCGTCCAAAGTTACTGAGTTCGTATGATGCCTTACCCAAGTCCAGAGAATTTGTCCAGCCACAATGGATTCTAGATTGCTCGAACTTTATGTTTGTGCTGCCGATCGAGAAATACGGAGTAGGTCAAACCTTACCTCCTCACTTGAGTCCATGGGTAGACAACGAGGAAGAAGGATACAAACCGACGTATGCCCTAGTGATCGAAAAACTCAAGAATGGCGAAGTTGTCGATGATGATGAGATGGAAGAGCTCAATGCCGTGTCCACCAACACAACTGAGAACAACGAGGTTGAGTCTGCTGAGGAGGCAGATGAGAGTGATGACGACAATGATGATGAAAGTGAAGAGGAAGACAACGATAAGAATCCGAAGGAGGATCTCAAGAAGAAAAAGGCACGAGCCAAGAAGAGACGCGAACAAGAAGAACGGGAAGCTCACGAGTTGGCAAAGAGCATGATGAGTCGCAAGGCCGCCCACCTCTACGGCCGAATGCAACACGGTATCTCGAAGAAGCAAGCCCGAATCGACGATTTGGAAAGCCGACGTCGCGAGCCACTACAAAACAAGGAGAAGGACGAGGATGGCAAGTCTATGCTGAAGCAGAAAGTAGAGAGGCTCAAACGAGAACGCAAAAAAATCGAAGACGAATACACAAACACTGGTGGTTCGATGAAAAAGAGCAAAAAGAAGCGAAGGTCAACGTGAATTTTCGCTGCGTAATATTTGATTTAAATACTATTAGCTTTTACAACTCATTAATTGCTACATTTTGTGTCTATTGCACTCAACTTTCAGTTTTTAGTAATGGATCCAGTATCACGTGGATATTCTGTAAACTTTTGTGTTGGCGTCTTCAACGCCAAATGATGACCACCAAAGTTTCATCCTCCTCCAACACATATGCAACTAGATGAGAGGAGATTACCACATTGTGTTGTTTGGCCAAACTCTTGCTGCACGATCCCACTCTGGTGCGCCTCCCGAGACCACACAGGGTTTGTGAGCCCATCTTCTGAGGATTCACCACAATGTGTGAGGTAAGCTTGCACACCATCAAAAACAAAGACTGCTGGAATCCTGGCAGGCAGCACCAGGCACCCCCTTTGCTGCCTTGCAAGCTACCCCCAAAACCTCCCCAACCCACCCACAATGGAGCCAACATGCTGCTGCTGGGGGGGGGGAGACCATTGGAGCTCCACGAAGCAAACAAAGATTTCCAAAGAAAGCACAACAAAAGGGAGGAGAACAGGAAGATCAAGGAGGAGACCAATCATGTGATGGGTCCAACAAAAAATATTTTGATGTGGGATCCAATCCTGCCAAAGGCCCATCACAAAAAACATTGCTCAGCCATTCCTTTCATTTTCGATGAAACGAAAAAAATTCATAAAATCTCAAGTTCGGGCAAACGTGGGATCATCACAAAGTCAAGCCAAACCAATTGCTTCCGCTACTTGAAGCTATTGTCGCCGAGTTATCTAAGTCAGGCGAATGAGCAATGTGGTATTCTGCTTCAAAAAAGAAGAATTTTCTAAACCAATCTGCGATTTGCTTTATCCTATTGCTTTCGATTGGTAACGAGTTTGGTGTCCTCGAGTGTTCGCGGTGTTACTCATTTTCGATTTCTTTGGGCAGACTCTATGGGTACAGAATACACACTCACTCCCAAGAAAAACACACGCTAGGAGCAAAACCAAAGCCAACATCCAATTTTGATCTTGCGTCGATCGAAGCCTTCGAGGCGGCAGCCTACTCAGAAGACGATGAAAATACTGGTGACATAGATGACGACGTTGACGGTCCAAGCAGCTCTACCGAGGAAGAGAATACGCAAACACTGTCCATTTCAGACGAGCTAAATGGAAAACGAATCGATGCCGCTCTTGCCTCAGTAATGGAAAACACGTCTCGATCGGCAAGCGGAAATCTCGTTGCTAATGGTTGCGTCCGCCAAGTGGTCACTAAAGAGGGAGAAGAAGTAGAAGAATTGATCAGCCGGAAATCCTTTAAGGTCGAGGCTGGAATGACTCTGAAAGTGACAATACCAAAAACCGACATCCCCGAGGAAATCATTCCACAGAATATCCCTCTCAAAATTTTGTATGAGGACGAGCACATGATCGTTCTGAACAAAGATGCCGGAATGGTTGTTCACCCAGCTGCAGGAAACTGGGATGGGACTGTTGTGAATGCACTCGCCTACTATCTCGCGAATGATAGTCCGTACGGCATGAGTGAATTTGTAAGCAGCAACAACGAGGAAGAGGATGAGAAGTTGAAGTTGCGCCCAGGTATCGTGCATCGGCTAGACAAGGGGACAACCGGAATCCTGATTGTCTCGAAAACCAAAGCGGCCCTTGCCAAGTTATCAGAGTCGTTTGCAAAAAGGAGAGTCAGAAAAACTTATCTCGCAATCACGGTTGGTAACCCGGGAAGGAGGGTGAAAATCGACAAACCCATCGGACGCCATCCGATTCATCGGCAACGCATGCGAGTGGTCCCCGATCCTCATCGAACAAATTCACGGAATCTCGTTCTCACAAAAGGAAGTACTTCCACATCTAAAACCGGAAAACGTGCAGTGTCCTTCGTCGAAA
>Ga0115013_10000493_pt1 | contig 23900 bp, 22 predicted proteins | sample SouAtlMetagenome_2_FD_88686 | JGI IMG/M metagenome (GOLD analysis project Ga0115013, IMG submission 88686) | Marine eukaryotic phytoplankton communities from Atlantic Ocean - South Atlantic ANT15 Metagenome | ecosystem: Environmental > Aquatic > Marine > Oceanic | place: South Atlantic Ocean...
CCTTATATTAGTGATTTTAATGAACTTATCATTTTTTCTTATAATTCATTTAATGGTAAAACAAGTGTACGTATTAAAAACATTTTTAAATATTTAAAATTTTTCGATTTAGAAGTTGTTGCAGGACAATCTAAAGTAAATTTTAATTTAGGTTATTTTTTAGGTTTTCGCAAATTTTTTAAAAATAATCCACTTGGTTTAGGTTACTATTTAATTGAACAACAGGGTGAAGGTAGTATTGATACTGAAGTAACTACATATGTATTAGATAACACTTTCAATACTATAATTAGTGAAGGTATTATTGATATACAACAGCCAAAATATGTTATTTTGTCTATTGATGATTATAATCAAAATAGATTGAATCAAAATGTCATCACCGCAAGTGATGGAACTAATAATACAGTTCCTATTAGAAATTTGTTAGAATGTAATCCTGATGATTTGGGAAATATACAAATTCCTGTTAATCCCAGAAGAAAATCACTTGCTAGTTTATATGCTAATAATGAAAAAATTTTAGATACTGTTAATGAACTTCGTAAACAGTCTAGTAGAAATATTCCAGCTGCCATTCCTGACATTTTTTCTATGATTCCTCTTGATGCAAATCGCACTTTAGGTGCGTTAATTAGTAGTCGTGGAATTAATTTTGGTATTAATAAACGTGACTATTTTGGCCCTGTAAATATTAATAGGTTTAGAATTCGTTTATTTGACGAAAGAGGTAATTCAATCAATTTAAATAACACTGATTATAGTTTTTCAATTTTAGTAGAACGTATTTATGATCAAAATAAAAAAGAAAAAATTACATAAGATAATTAATGTAAATAATAAAATATAAATGTGATAAAGGTATTATTGATAATAATATTAATATCTTTTCAATTATTTTATTTTTTTTTAATAAATATAAACCAATATAAATATAGAAAAAATATACTCTAAATGAATTTATAATTTGACCAAATAACATTAATTTTCCTGACAAATTTAAAATATACTTATTATAATTAAATAAATCACGGGCAAATTTATTATATTTAACATTCATATTTCCACAATTAAAATTATTTTCTTTTACATAATGTAATTTTATTAAAATGCGATTATTTGTATCATTATAAATATTATTTGTTTCAATATAATGTAAATTGTTATTATAATCAAATAATAATACATCATATTTTTGTAAATTATATATTTTTCTATTTGAATCTAATATCGTATTTGTATTTTTATTTCCTTGTAATACTATTAATCCGCGATATACACTACAATAATACAACGGACCATCTGTATGAGTATTTACAAAAGATAAATCTGAATTTTTATTATTATTTGTACTATAATATATTTCATCCATACCTCGCACATTTTCAAATTCATCACCTAAATTTTTTATTATTTCGTTATTTATTACATCAATATTTTTTTGCATTTTTTCATTTAATTCATCTACCCAATAATGTTTTGTTACATTTTTATTATTCCATTTATATAAATCTTTTATATCATCCGTTATTTCATTTATTATCAACTTGTTTTTTGTAATAAAATAAAATGAATTTAAACTATGATATTGTGATAATAATATTACGTTTAAAGAATACAATATATTAAAAACTATTAATATATTATTCATATTATAGTAATATATTTTTTATGTTTAATTAATTTAAAAATTGATTATGATTTTAAATTAATTATTTAACACATAAATATATATTATCATGGTAAAAAATTTTGGAGGTAACAAAAGTAAAAAACAAGGAAGAAAATTTATTTCATCTAATCAAGCTCAAAGAAAATTACGTTTAAAAGATGAAAAAGAAGATGGTGAAATGTACGCATGTGTTAAAAAACTATTTGGTAATGGTAGATGTCTTATTTTATGTATTGATGGTGTAGAACGTAATTGCGTAATTAGAAATAAATTTCGAGGTAGATCTAAACGTGATAATACTCTTATTGTTGGTAGTCATATACTTGCTGGTGTAAGATTATGGGAAACAAAAACTGAAAAAAAAGAACAAGATTGTGATCTTCTTGAAGTTTATAATGATAATGAAGTACGTGAACTTAAAGATAAAGTTTCCGTAAATTGGAAATTATTTAATGAAATTATTGGTGGAGTACATAATAATAAAAACGATAATGATGATGAATTAGGTTTCATTCTTGGTGGAAACAATATTGATGTTGATGAAGAATTACAAAATGAAATTAATAATGAATATAAATCTAATACAGAATCTTCAACAACCATTGCTTTTGATGATGACGATGACTTTAATATTGATGATATATAAATTATACACTAAAACGTACTTTCTTCGTTTTATTTTTCATCGATTTATTTACAACTCCATATATTATTATAATTGAATTATACTTACTCAATATTGAATTTGTTATATTGAAATTTATATCATTAAAAAAACTTATTTTTTTATAATTAATAAAATGATTTATTTTATTTGCATTTAATTCTTTTATATTAGCATCTAATTCATAACTATATATATTTAATAATTTATTTTTTACATTATTCAGTTTTTGTCTTTCTTTAACTATAAATAATATTTCATCAGATTTTATTAAATATGGCGTTTTTAAATGATATGGATTTTTATTTATAAAATTTATATTATAATTTTCATCTAAATATATACTTATTATATCAATAGACTTTCCATATGAATTTGTTATATTATTAATTAATGTCATATAATTAATAATATATTAATACTAATTATTGAAAACGCAATTTATCTATAAATTACTTTAATATCTATTTCAGCACCAGCAAAATATTGTTTAATAATTTCTAGAGCTTCATTAAATTTTCCATTCATAGTACAAGAGAATAAATCAAAACGTAATTTTTTCAATTCAGGCCATGTATGTAATGATAAATGACTTTCTGCTAATAAATACATAGCAGTTAAACCTTGAGGTTTAAACTCGTGTACAGCTTTTTCTAATACTGTTACTTTGGTTACTTTTAAAATTTCTTCACACAATTTTAGTATTTTTTTATTTTTAAATAATTCTTCATTTTCAACATCATCAATATCTATAATATAGTGTATTCCTACTGGAATTCTTTTAATCATTTTACTTTGATAAAAAAATGATACTATTATTAGTAATAATAATAGCGCTATAAATACATAATATCCTTTTGTTAGTTTCATTAATATAATATATTTTGATATTATATTTTTTTTTAATTCCAACTAATATAGTGACCTTTTTGTGAATTAATATCATAAAATTTTACTTCTTTTTTCTTACATAAATCACGTGTTTGTTCATTTTTAGTAGAAGCATTTCTAAAATCTACTGTATTTGAACCTAAAATAAATTTATAATCTCCTAAAAATGTTACTTTATTAATTACAAACATATCCATAAATTTAAAAACTTCTGAAACGGATATTATATTTTTTTGATTTTCGCCATTTTTTATAAAAACGCCATCTTTAACAGTTTTACTATGACAATCTTTTATAAATTTAATATCATCTATTGGTGAATTGTTACCACTGTCTTCTGTTGTATCTATTATTACTAAATCAAAACTATTATTTGGTAATTTTTTTATACTCTTTGTTGCATCTCCAATAATTATATTTACTCTTGAATCATTTTTATAGTCACTTTGATTAAAATATTTTTTACTTGTATTAATAACTTCTTGATCTAATTCAAGCATAACTACTTTTTTAACATTATATTTCATTACTTCTCTTAATGTCATACAATCTCCACCACCTATTATCAAAACATTATCTATTTTTGACAAATATGCTGCTGGAAAATGTACAATTAATTCATGATATTCAATTTCATCATTATTACATAATTGTGGTTCATTGTTTAACATTAAACATTTATCAAATCCCTTTTCATTCTTTTTAAATTTAATAACACTAATATCTTGGTATTTTGATTTTTTTTCATATATTGTATCATATGGTCCTATTGCTTCATTCAAAACTTCTTTTACTTTTTCTGGATCGTTTCCTTGACCATCTACAACATCAAAATCATCATCATCATCTTCTTCTTTTTTAAAACCTTCTGGTATTTCTTTAGCATTTAAATCATCTGTTCCAAAACTTTCATTTGCTAATTGTTCTAATTTATCTTTACCTATTACTTTATTCAATATATCATTATTTAATACTTCATTTACTTTATCATCTATAAATTTATCACCTGAAGGTTTAAAATTTTCTCTTTGTACGTTTGTATCATTATACATTAAATCTATTACCATTAATAAAATGAATAATGAAATTATTCCTACAAAAGAATAGTAAAGTATATTTTTATAGTTAATCTTCATATATTATTATAGTACTTTTTTTTTCTATAGTTTTTATATATTAAATGTCAACGGCAACATTATTAAAAAAAGTTCAAACTACTAATTTTAATCAATCTTCTCATAATACTTCGTTTAATTTATACGGTACTGTTCGTAAACATCACTATATAGGAACAAATTTAATTAACAATACAAAACGTACTCGTTTTACTAGAAATGGTGGACCACAAGGCTATGGATCTTCACAAAATAAATATAATATTAATATTGTTAATTCTGGCTTCTCTGAGAGCAATATAAATAGAAATAATAGTAATGTTACTTTACAAAAACCTATACAAGATGCTACAATGGATACTAAATCTTACATTGCTGAACTTCTTCGTTGTCATCCTTGCCCATATGGTAATCAAGAAAAATCAGGTATGTGCCATATTGATAATGCTAATTCTATAAGTCAATCACAATATATTGTTTCTAAAAAGAGAGCATATAAAAATAAAGATAATAGAGGTACTTTTTATTTCAATAATACACAAGGTGATCATGTTAATGAAGTTAAAAACAAAACACAAATTTGCGTAGATAACTGTGAATAATCATTTAATAATTATATTATAATATAAAATGATTACTAATATTGGCGATATTTCTAATATTACTGATATTTCTAATAATTTAAATACGTATGATAGTACTACTAGTATTTTATATAAAGATTCTAATAGTGAATATAGTGATACTAATTCTAATGATGCTAGTAGTGAAAAAAGTACTGGTGAAAATAATAGCATTTTAGATGAATTATATGTTGAATCCAATAAAAATTTTGTTTCATTAAGTAATAATAACAAACGAATTTCATATAAAAAATTAAATTATCACGCTGTTGAAAAAAGTATCGAAAAATATTATTTTGATATTAACCATACATTATCTTCATCTCTTGATATTCTAGCTAGTTATTTAAAAGGTCAAAAAATTTTATATATGGAAGCTAAGTTCTTTTGCGAACAAAGATTAAATTTTTTAATGATGCCAGCTATAGTTTTATCTACTATTTCTACTGTTTTAGCAGGAATTCCTGTGTATGAAAGATATCGTATAATTGTTATCGCTGTTTTTAATGCATTTATTGCCTGTTTATTATCATTAGTTAATTATTTTAAACTTGATGCCGCATCTGAGGCTCATAAAATATCTTCACATCAATATGATAAATTACAATCTTCAATAGAATTTACGTCAGGTTCTGTTTTATTATTTAAAAAAGTAGACGAAAGAGAAAGAGATGATATTGCTCTTGAAGAAGGTGGATATACTCGTTCTAGTTTAGAAAATGAACTATTAAAAAAATTAGAAGATCTAGAAAAAAAAATAAGTGAAATAAAAGAAACTAATCAATTTATTATTCCACGTGAAATAAGATACATGTATCCATTTATTTATAACACTAATGTTTTCTCTCTTATAAAAAAAATTGATGATCAACGAAGAAAAATGATTTCTATATTAAAAAATGTTAAAAATGATATTCGTTTTTATAATTCACTTCAGAAAAGCAATAGCTATCGTTTAGACCCTGAACAAAAAGATAGATTAAAATATTTATATAACAAAAAAAAAGATATAATGAATCAAATATTAATTTTAAAAAGTGCCCCTTCTGTTATTGATCAAATGTTTAAAAAGGAAATTGAAAATGCTGAAATAATTAGAAAGTCTTCATCTTTTTTCAATTGTTATAATTCAAAAAAAAATGTACAAGAACCTATTTATATGAATAATTTTGTGAAAGGTTTAATGGATCCTTTTAATGATGAAACATGTAATTTATTTTCTTTTAATGATTGTAATTAATTTAATCAATAATAGTCATTAATTCTCTCTTATTTTCTTGCGTATTATCAATATAACTATCCATATTAATTTGATTTGATAAATTTTCCATATAAAATTTATAAACATATACTTCTTTTTCTTGTCCATATCTATGACATCTTGCAATTGCTTGGTCTTCAATTGATGGATTCCATGATGGACTAACAAAATAAATTTCATTATATTGTTGTAAATTTAATCCTTCGCATCCTGTTTGTATTTGAATAATTAGTATTTTTGTATCACTATTTTCTAATATCATTTTTCTCTCTATATTACTAACATTACCATTCACTTTGAATATTTCATCATGATTATAATATTTATTATATGTTAATTCATCATATAATAAATCCATTTCTTCATTAAAATGACAAAATACTATTTTTTTATTATCATTTTTGTTTCTTTTTATAACTTCAATCACACCATTAATTTTACTCGAACCGTTAAATAATGTCTTGTATTTTTCTTTTAATAAACCTTGATCTACTAATTCTTCTACTTTGTTTTTCAATAGCAAAGGACTAATACATATTTGTCTTCCACGTAAATATTCAGTTAAATGTGAGCTACATAAATGAGTTTTTAATTTATTTGGTTTTGAATTTCTTGTAAAATCAAATTTTTTACATAAAATTTTTTCTGCAATTGATTTCCAAGTAATAGTTACATTTATTTGATTTAATTTTGGCAATATTAAACCTACATCTTCTTTTTTTCTTCTCAATATTTTTTCTTCAATTAATAACTCCTTATTTTTTATTATGTATTTCCTGTCATAATTTAGTATTGTAAACAATGAAACCAAATCATTAATTCTATTTTGTATAGGAGTCCCTGTAATACACCATTTGATTGGACTATTTAATTTCATTGATGAAGTATATTTTTTTGTTTTTCTATTTCGCATATGATGAGCTTCATCAAATATTATTCTACTCCATTCAATATCTGCCAAATAATTTTCATTTTTTAAAGATTTATTTTTTCGGTCTGTATCTATTTGTGCAACTACTCCATATGTCGTTATTACTATTTTAGAATTTATTAATTCATCTCTAGTTATTCTATTACGATTAACTCCATAATAAACAACTGGTTTCATATTCAATTTATTTTTGATAATACTTTCCCATTGATTTACTAATATTGAGGGTAATACTATAAGTGTTCGTGATTTTACATTTGAAATTATTAATCCCAATGATAATATAGTTTTACCAAGACCCATCTCATCAGCTATTATTCCTCCACTATTTATTTTCTCTTGTAGTAAACACCATTTCAAACCATCTTCTTGATATTTATTATATTTTAAATTCGCAGCTTTAATAAAATTATTAAAACGGTGAATCATTTTATCAATATTTCTCACTGGTTTTATTACAAAAGATTTTTCCATTTTTACTTTTACGTTTTTACTTTTACGTTTTCATACAATAATTTATCATTATCAATTTTTCCGAAAAATAATCTCAATTTTTTTTTATTAATTATATTTAATGAATCAACGTATTTCTTGGGATGAATATTTCGCAAAAATTGTTTCCGTTACTGCTGAACGTTCTCCTTGTGATAGATTACATGTTGGTTGTTTATTAGTAAAAGATAATCGTATTGTGAGTCAAGGTTATAATGGATTTTTACCAGGTTGTCTTCATAAATCTATTATAAGAAATAATCACGAACAAGCTATTGTTCATGCTGAACAAAATGCTATTGCTGATTGTGCAAAAAGAGGTGTTTCATGTAAAGATTGTATTGTATATATCACTCATTATCCATGTATTATTTGTACTCGTATTTTATTAGCATCTGGTATTAAAGAAATTAAATATTTACATGATTACAAAAACGATGATCTTGTTAAAGAATTAACTAATCAAACTAATGTTAATATTATTAAACTTTAATTAAATAAAATAACAATAAAGTATATGAAATATTTTAGAAAATATAAAAATACTATTGTTATTATATTATTAGTGTTTTTGCTATTATTATTTATTTATAATAATTATAATATTTATGAAAATTATGAAAAATTACCTGATGAATTTGCAGAATCTCAAGAATATGCCAAATCATTAGTTAAAAATCATCAAAAGAAAAAATCTATTTTTGAATCACGAAATGATAAATATGTTATATATTCTGATAAATCCGATATTCAAAGTATTAAATTATTTAAAAAAGGTCCTGATTTTTGGTTAACTTTAAATGATCAAATTCAATTTCATAATAGAGAATATAAAATATCACATTCTATGCAATGCGATGTTCCCATGCAAAAATATAGACCAAAAAATATTCTTATTTTAGGTGGTGGTGATGGTCTTTTAGCAACATGTGTTTTAAAATATCCTTTTGTTAAAAAAGTAACAATGGTTGAAATTGATAAAAATATGATTAAAATGTTACATAAATCTCCATTAATGAATTCCATTACAAATGATGTTGTTAATAATCCTAAATTAGAAATAATAACTATGGACGCTAAAAAATTTGTATTTGATTATCATAATACAAATGAATATGATTTTGACCTTATTTTAGAAGATATTGAATGGGATTTTACTAAACAAAATGAATTTGATGAAACCAGAGATGATTATGAATATATGAAAAAACTTACAAAAATGGGTAAAGTTATTAGTCTTACATATTCTGATGAAGAAGATGAAGACACTGAATTTTATATGGATTTTCCTATTTTTACAAAATATTTTTACGATGCTATTCAAATTTATAAAAAACCAACATTTATTAAATATAAATGTGAATATAAAAATGATATAAATAAATTAATGAAAGAGTTGAAAGATGACCAAGGATATTTTCTATATAAATTTAACTCTGATAATTTTCTTAAAAATAGTAAACTATTTATTTCATCACAATTTTATGAAGAAGAATTTGGATATGAAATGTATTTAATAATTGAAAACTAAGCTGACATTTCCATTTTAATAGGTTTATAGTGTTGATAATCTATAATTTCAAAATCTTCAAATTTATAATCATTTATATTTTCATATTTATTTTTTATCATTAACTTAGGAAATGGTAATGGTTTTCGTGTTATTTGTTCTTTTAACGGTTCTACATGATTTTCATAAATATGTGTATTACCTATAAAATGAATAAATTCATATGGTTTTAAATCACAATGATGTGCCAATAAATGTATTAAAAAAGAATATGATGCAATATTAAACGGTACACCTAACCCAACATCACCACTTCTTTGATACATACAACAACTTAATCTATTTAGTCTATCAACATTAAATTGCATTAAAATATGACATGGAGGTAATGCCATTTCTTCTATTTGACATGGATTCCAAGCACTCAATACTAAACGACGACTATAACGTTCTTTTGGATCTTTCAGTGCTTTTATTATATTTTCCAATTGATCAACACCTTTACCATTATAATTATCATCACATGTTTTATATTCCGCATTAAAAAATCTCCATTGATGACCATATACCGGACCTAAATCATTTTCTTTATAATGAAACAAATTGCGACTATCTAAAAATTCACGACTAGCATTTGCATTCCATATTTTTACATTTTGTTGTTGTAATAATTCATTATTTGTTTCACCTTTAACAAACCATAATAATTCTTTTAGACATGATTTCCATGCTAGTTTTTTTGTTGTTAATAATGGTATTGTATCATTTGTTAATTTATATCTCATTGTTGTTCCAAAATTAACATATACTTTACCATTTCGCCCTTCTTCTAAATTATTATTTTTTAATATACTCTCTATTAAAGTTAAATATTGATTTTCTTCACTACATGAACGATTTATTAAATCAATATCTAATTTTAAATTACTTTTAATATCTCCCCCTTTTGTCGTTTCCATTTTTATATTATAAATTGTTATTTTTAAATATATTCACAATATGTGTATTTTATAAAAAAATTGATTTCATTATCTTGTATTATTATTAATGTATAAATGTCTTTTAATAATAATAATATTACATATGATTTTACATTAAAAAATTACGTTTTTCATGAATTGAAAAATTTATTCAAAAAAAAAGAAGATTGGTATGTTAATGAAAATAATAATACTATTGAATTCATTAAAAAATATTTTGAATTAGATAATTTTAAAGTAAATATTTATGGTAATAATATTGAACTAAATATACCATTGAATAATTGTAGTTATTATAAAAAATTTAATAAAAATGAAGCAAACAAAATGTTAGAATTAGTTAAATATCATATTTAACTTTTAAATTACATAGTATCTAATTCGTCTTTTAATTTATTTACAGTTCTTTTAATTTTTTTTAATTTATCATCTTTATTATCACTACTTGCTTCTGGACTTCCTGGACTTCCATCTTCCATTCCTTCAAAACCAGAATCTTCTTTACCACTCATATTTTCTGTTTGATTTGTTATTGCCTCTAATGTTTCTAATGCTTGATCCAAATCAGCATCACCTGTTGATAAACCTTCTCTAGTAGATAATTCAAAATTTAATAATAACATTGGAATTGTTAATGCTGCTACTAAAGCTAACAAAACCCACATTACTGTTTTTCTGTTGTTATTTGCGTATTTATAAACTTTATCTAAAGTCATTCTATATATATATTTTATAAGAAAAGATTTTTATTATTAAATATTTTTTACTCATTTTGATCATAATTTTACTTATTAGAATTATTTTTAATATAATTTACATAACCTACACTTTTCTCTAAATTAAACGAAGTTTTTAAATGATCTTCTGCTATTTTCAAAGTTTCTTTTTCTTCTAAATTTAACGTTTTTAAATATTCTTCTTTTATTTTTGCTGTTTCCATTATTATTTTTATTAAAATACTTTTTTTATTTTTTTTCAATTTTCTTTAAAATTGATTTTTATTTCAAAAATAATACAAATAATAAATTAAATTAACTATTCATTATGCCTTCTAAGACAAGAAATTGTAATTATAATTTAATTGATTTTGATGAATCAAGTAAATTATGGAAATCAAATAAAATATATTTAGGAAATGGAACATATAGGTACAAAAAAAATTCCATATACGATTATTGCATTATGATCTTACCAAATGGCAATGATTGTCAATCAAAACGTTTACACAATAATTGTTTTTGTCGTAAACATGCTAAATACTAAAAACTAAACATAATTCTTCTTGTGTTTTACCTATAAAAGGCGTTAATAATTTTGAAATATCACTCTGTAATTTATAACCATTTTCAATTAAATAATTGATGATAATTAATATTTCATCATTTTTTATTATTTCATTTGGATTATCTGGATGATATAATATATTTAAACATTCTTGTGTATATTTACTTCGAAATCCTGATATTTGAGTAGGTTTTTGCAATTTTGTTATTTTTTGTATTGTTGGATTATTTTGTAGTAAAGGTGTTATGTAATATGCGTAAAAAATATCTTTAGGAAAATTACTATTGTATGGTATTCGTTTAATTGAAAAAAACATTTTTTAGTATGATTTTTATATTATAATATTATATAATATGTTTTTTATGTATAATAATATGACAATTGATAGACAAAGAGGAAGAGAAATTAAACAAGTTGCTGTTTTACCAAATCATAGTGGTGTTAAAATGGGAGTATGGCAAACAGAAGAAAAAATAGAAAAAAAATTAATAGGATTACATTGGCGTGAAGAAAAAAAAACTGTCAGTATATTTAAATAAGTATTAAGTTACAAATTATAATTAGTTTTTATAATTAATTATAATTTATTATTGTTTTTCTAATTCATTTATAGTTTCAACAAATCATAATCTAATACTACTGTCATTTCAACAGGCAAAACAGCATTACCAGTAACATCATTAGCCGTATACGATGTTTTATTGATGAAATATAAGCGTGAATTTGCTATTTCTGTTATTACTGGTGAATTAATAAATACTTGATATTGGCTAGCACCAGTAACTATATTAATGTTAGATCCCAAAATTTCTTTATTTGAAATGCCTTGTGTTAATAAGGTTGTGTTATCTGCCAATCCACCATTTGCTCCTAATATTAACATAGCATCATGAATGCCATTCTGGTGAGAAGATTTATTGATCAAATTAACATAAGCATTTTTAATTAATATATGTGTTGGTGACGCTATTCCAGTAATATCTAATAATTGAGGACCATTTGAATTTCCAATTACGACATTAGGATTGATAGAAATATCTGCTACTGTATCAGGGTAACCTCTAATATCTCCTGATATATTAAATGATTGAGATTTATGGCATACATGTGTATTCAAAGCAACACCAGTGAATGTACCTAATGTTGGTGTAGTAGCACCAACAGTACCATTAAGAGCACCTACAAATGAATTAGCTGTTAAAGAAAAAGCTCCAATACTAAGATTAGCATTATTATTAGCAGCACCTCTTTTGAAAATTGCTAAGTCTTGTGCTATACTTGTTGTAAGTGTACCGTCTGATATATCAATTAAGTTTGGTGTAAATAAAGCAGTTGTTAATGTGTTTACAGATAAATCACTTGCTTCTAAGTTATTTACAGATAAATCGGTAGAACTTAAATTTAATGTTGAACCAACACCTTCAACAATGTCTTTATTTTGTGTTGTGGATGTAGTAAGTGTAGAGTTTTCTACACTTACATTACCTGTATGTGTGCCTTCTGTATTAGCTACAAGTGTTCCTGTAGTAAAATTTTGCATACTTCCAGAATGTGATGGTAGTGTTGTAGTTGTACCCATTGTGAATTTCTCTACACTTTCATCAAAACCCATAAATACATTATCTACATCACCACGTTCAATTAAAATACCACTATCTCTATTGGCATCACGAGTTGTAATACCCCTATTTAAACCTATTAAATTATCAGATATATCTAAATTGTGTACATCAGCATATGTACCTGTTGTTGTAAATGTACCTTGGACTGTTACATCACCTGTGAAAATAGCACCTGCCTTATTAGCAGCTGTTGAGAAAATAGAATTTAATGATAAGTCGTGTGCATCAAGACGAGTAGTATGTACATCTGATCTACTCAATAAAGTTGGACTAACTACTAAACTTTGTAAATCGATTAATTCAACATTAATTTTATTTGCCATTTATATATATATAAAATTAGTTAAAAACAATAATAAATTATAATTAGTTATAATTTATTATTTTTACTAATTTATAGTGTAAGTAAATCATAGTCTAATACTACTGTCATTGCAACGTTATTATTATTATTACCGGAAACATTAGCAGCCGTATACGTTGTTTTATTAATGAAATATAAGCGTGAATTTGCTATTTCTGTTATTACTGGTGAAGTAATAAATACTTGTAATGGATTAGCTGGTGTAGTACCACTATTAGCTATAATATTAATGTTAGATCCTAAAATTTCTGTATTTGAAAGGCCTTGGGATGTTAAAGTAGTATTATTATTATTACCTGTGTCTTCTCCTAATGTTAACCTGCCGTCATGAACACCGTTATTCGATTTTGTAGATGCAACGGTTAACTTAACATAAGCATTTTTAATTAATATATGTGTTGGTGCTGCTAAACCAGTGACATCTAACATATCGGCACCAAATGCATTTTCAATTACAACATCAGTATTAATTGATTGACCTTCTGTAGTAGCGTAACCATAAATATCCAAACTCATAGAAAATGATTGAGATTTATGGCATACAAGTGTATTCAAAGCAACACCTGTGAATATACCTAATGCTGGGGTATTAGAACCAACAACACCATCAACAGCACCAGTTACTTGAGAAGCGTGTAAATTAGCTACTTGTGTAGTTGAAGTTACAATCATTGGTGCTGTTCCATCAGCTACATCAATTTCTAATGTATTTACAGACAAATCAGTAGCAGTTAAATCTAATGTTGCTCCAACACCTTCAACAATGTCTTTATTTTGTGTAGCACTTGTTGTAAGTGTACCAGCTGATACAGTAAGTGTTTTTCCTGTTCCAACAGTTACGTTACCACCAGAAACATCACCAGTTACTTGGGAAGCATGTAATTTTTCTACTTGTGTAGTTGAAGTTACAATCATTGGTGGTGTTCCATCAGCTACATTAATTTCTAATGTATTTACAGACAAATCAGTAGCAGATAAATCTAAACTTGCACCAACACCTTCAACTATGTCTTTCTTTTGTGCAGCACTTGTTGTAAGTGTACCAGCTGATACAGTAAGTGTTTTTCCTGTTCCAACAGTTACATCACCAGTTACTTGGGATGCATGTAAATTATCTACTTGTGTTGTTGAAGTTACTGTTAATGGAGCTCCTGTAGCTACGACAGATATTAATTTATTTGCTGTTAAAGAATAAGTTCCAATATTAAGATTAGAAGAAGCACCTTCAATAATATTTTTCTTTTGTCCAGCACTTGTTACAAGTGTACCAGCTGATACAGTAAGTGTTTTTCCTGTTCCAACAGTTACGTTACCACCAGAAACATCACCAGTTACTTGGGAAGCATGTAAATTAGCTACTTGTGTTGTTGAAGTTACTGTTAATGGTGCTGTTCCTGTAGCTACGTCAGATATTAATTTATTTGCTGTTAAAGAAAAATTTCCAATATCAACATTAGCATTGTTTGCACCAACACCGCTTTTGAAAATTGCTAAGTCTTGTGCTGTGGATGTATTAAGTGTAGAGTTTTGTACACTTACACTACCAGTATGTGTACCTTCAGTATTAGCTACAAGTGTTCCTACAGTAAAATTTTGCATACTTCCAGCATGTGATGGTAGTGATGTAGTTGTACCCATTGTTAATTTTTCTGCGCTTTCATCAAAACCCATAAATACATTACTTGCATCACCACGTTCAATTAAAATACCACTATCTCTTGTGGCATCACGAGTTGTAAGACCCCTATTTAAACCTATTAAATTATCTGAAATATCTAAATTTGCGACATCAGCATATGTACCTGTTGTTATAAATTTACCTTCGACTGTTACATCACCGGTGAAAGTAGTACTACCTGATGGTGTGACAGTATTTGATAAAAGTGAATTTATTGATATATCGTGTACATCAAGACGATTAGAATGTCCATCAAGACGACTAGTATGTTCATCTGATCTACTCAATAAAGTAGGACTAACTACTAAACTTTGTAAATCGGTTAAATCAACGTTAACTCTTGCCATTTATATATATAAAATTATATTAAAAACTATAATTATATAATTGATTGATACTTTACAAATTAAATTATAAATATTATATTTTATAATTTAACTAATAATTAGAATTTTATTCATTTTAATTAATTAATTTAACCCAAAAGAACATTATAATTGATAAATTCTGCAACTGGTGATTTATCACTTGATGATAATCGTGAAGGCAGAGTAGTGAGTAATGATGTAGTTACTGAACCTGTATCTATTCTTCCATTAGCACGTAAACGGAATACTGGAGCACCATCAGCACTTACTATACGTGTAACATCTGGTGTATTAACAATAAGTGTTTTAACAGGATATGTTGCATTAGCTTGTGTTACTTCTAATATATTACCTACACCTGAAAATGATAATGGGACAAGTACATATTCTAAATGAGATGAAGCATAATTATCCCAAATTGTTTCATTACTCAATGTTACTTTACTAATTACATTATATGTTGGTAATGTTGTTAAAGCATTAGCAGTATCGTTAAGTACAGTTTGGAAATTATATGGTGTTGAACCAAATACTACACTAGCTAATTCTACTTTTGCTTCTTCTATTTTATCTGCTTGGAATCTAACTGCTCTTACATTATTAGCATCTATTCCCAAATTTTCAAATGGTGTTGACATTGGAGATGTATATTTACGTATTTTAATAATAGGTACTGTACCACTAATATCATATTCTGCTCCAATTAAACTTGTTTTTACACCATTATAAGGGGTCATATCGAAATTATAAGAGGCATCATTTGTAGTTGGATTAATATAAGCACTAGGTAATTTAACAAATATATTATTACCTGATTTTACTAAGTTACCACATACATCATATCTATCTTGAGGGAATGTATCATATAAACCAGATACATCTTGACCCATATTTAATAAATAAAATTTACCACTAGTATCTTTAGTTAAACTATTAATACTTAGATTATTTACCAATGTTTCATTTACTAGTGTAGGATTTAAACTAGGACTATATTCTACTGTTGCTGTTACAAGATTACTACTTCCAGACATATCTGTTGAATATACCTTATCATCATGATTATATAAATAATCAACATAGTTTTTATTAACATCTAAATTAACATTAAGTGAAATATCATTTAATTTGAATGTTGCTACTGTTTGACCTGATGTAATTGTTGTACCATCTGCTTCAACAACAGTATCATTAATTGTAAATGTTTCAGTATTTACGTTATCATTTCTAGTGACAGGTAATCTATCAACGTTTTGAGCATTTCTATATTCTACTTCAAATTTAGGTGCTTTTATTTCAAATACGTGATTAATATCAACACTTAATAATTCTGATTTTAAAAACACTGAAAATGGAATTGTTGCATCATTAGTAGTAGTATCATTAAATTTAGCATATTGATTTACACCTGTTCTTGTACCAGTCATAATAACATTTCCAAAACCATTATCATTATCATTTTGTTTTTTAATTTCATATGTTTGACCAGTTGCTTGATCAACTCCATAGAGATCATTATTTGTTACTTCATCACCACTACCACTATCAATTCTTGTTGCGATTCTATCAGCGACAAATATACCTTCTTCTTTAGGATTAGCGTCACTACTTTGTTGGAAAAAATCAAACAATACTTCACTGAATGAAGATTTCAAACGTCCAGGATTACTTTGATTCAGGTACAAATGATAAGCAGTAGCAGGACTACCATTACTTCCAATTATTTGTATTGGAATATTTTGACTATTGAATGAAAAATCTAATACATGATCACTAACAATTGAATATGCTGTAATTTGGTAATTTTCATCAATTGATGAAGTACCTGATACTTTATATAATGCTGGTTTTACTGTTACAGCAAATGTATTTTTTGCTACTCCATTAATAATACCAACATGTGACATATTTGATTTTAATTCAAAACCAAGATCACCATATGTAGCAAAACTTACATCAAGTTCATTACCAGCTAATAAATCTTGTGTAGTAGTATCATTTCCATCAAAAGCCATTTTATAACTACCAAGTGTACGGTTAATTTCAATTGTTTGATTAGCTATAATACCACGATAAGCATTTGGTAAAACTGTTTGTGCTGAAGGATCTGTGAATTCCAATAAACCACCTGTTTGTGTACCAATAACTACTTCACTTCCACCCATTACTTGACCTGTATGAGCTACAGCCATTTTATCTGGTAATAAATTGAAACTAGCTTCTACATTATTGAATTGTACTAAGTTTTCATCAATAGTTAATTGAATACCATTATCAATCATTAAAGTACTAGTATCAGTATATTTCATTTCATTAAAAGACAAATCTTCATTATTTGTACCTGTTGTACGTGTTACTTCAAAAACAGGTCCATGTCCTATGGCAAGAACAAAATTTGCCAATAAAGTTTTTTCTCCTGTTAATGTTGCCAATATATCTGTACCATTTTTAACTTCCAAAGTGTTAACACCTGTACTATCAGTTACTGTATGTACTGTATGTAGACTTGCTAATTGATTATCAGGAACAAAATTTGGAGCACTAAATATTGATTGTAAACCATCTCTCATTGTTGTATTTGGACCAAAACTAATACCATTCATTACATCAGCCATTGAACCTGATTTTTTTGAAAGATTCCAAATACCATTTCCTTCACCGAAATCTAATATTATTTCATATTGACTGGCACCTAATTCTACATTATTTACTGAATCTAAATCAATATCAATATTAAATGATGCTGCTGTATTATTATTGAAACTATTAATAGTTGTTCTTTGATTAAAAGCTACATCTAAACCATGTTTAGGTTCATTTGTACTAAATGTTTGATTATCTTTATCACGACCTTGTAATTGTAGTTTGAATGTTTTAACTGCATTTAAACCAAGTTTTCTTGATTCTGCACCAGTTGTACCATTACTATTAGTAAAAGTAATTTCTCTTTTGGCTGCATACTGTTGATGAGCAGGTAAATTTCTTAATCTTCCTTGAGGTGCCTTTGTTCCATTTTCGTAATAATATTCGTAAAATGTATCTTTAATTTCAAGACCACTGATATCAATATTTAAATTAGCATAAGCACCAAATTTAAAAGGATCACTAATAGATACTTTTTTTGTTGATATATGTTCAGAAACTTTCTTCGCGCCACTTGTAGGATAAGTTAATAGTGCTGTTTCTACTTGACTAATATCTAATGTTGTCATACTATAATCTTCAGGATATAAGTATTCATTTTGTACTGTTCCATTTACATTAGCCCATTGTATATGAATTTGTGTTTGTATTTTAGATTCGAATTCATGTGCTGAAACATCACCTGAGTAATTTGGTACTACGTCAAAAGAAACATCTAATTTTGCTCCAGAATTAGCAGCATCAGCATCAATAATATCCCATACTAATTCATTCAATCTTGAATCATTATTAATTTTTGTTTTTACGTATGTATCACCACTATCTAAAGAAAATGATAAACCTGATCCACTATTCATGTCACTGGTTGCATTAAAACCTTCATATGAACTTCCTGTTTGACCTGAAAGATCATCTGATAATTTTTTTGCTTCAATAAACATTCTTACTTGGTCATAATTGTATACACCAGCCAATGATAAATCTACATTTGTACCATCTACATATATTTGAATATCTGGATTAGTATGAGTAAGATTTGATCCTCCTTTTGTATCTAAATCAATTAATTTATTTTCTCGTACAGCAAATATGTTATTATCTTCTAAACGAATTAATGTAACACCATTTGATGATGCATTTTGTAATGTTGCTATTGTTGTAGAACAAAGATCGACATTAATACTTAAATCATTAAATAAAATACTTGAAACATCTTTACAAACAAACGCATATGATTGATTACCACCACTTAAAGTAACATTATTTAACAATGTTGAACCTGGATTTGGGAATCTTGATACTACTGTATATTTAACATCTTCTGCTGCAGCTATATTTTTTGCATCACCTTCAGATAGTAAAGTTGTTGCTGTTTCAGTACCTTGTGCTAATGCTGTTTCACCTGGATAAGCAACTTTTGTTGATTGTATAATATTTGATACATCATTTTTATTCATATAATCTAAACGTTCTCCATCATTACGTTTATATAATTTAATTTCACCTTGTAATATACTTGGTAAAAATTCATCCATACTTGATGAAAGATCTACTTTAAATTTACCAGCACCATTTGTAAATGAAACAGCATTTACATTATTAAAACTTAAATCAACAGTACTATTTGTAATTGATACACTATGTGATGATACATCAGGTACTACTGTAGCACCATTATTTAAAGACGCATCCTTATTAGTACCATAATTTCTTAAAGCTGTCATGTATGCAATATTACCACAAGTATCTTGTGTATTTACAAATTCAAATCTTGGTTGACCGGCAGAATTATTGAAATCACCTGTATAACTACCAGCAGCTGATAGATCAATTTTAAAATTATAACCGTTAACTGATGGATTCTCCTTATACGAGGTTTGAGTTACACCTGTGGCAAGTGTTGGTAAAAAAGGTGCAAGTCGATCTACTTGCGCAGAATAACCGGCAGAGTCGAGTACATGTCTACCACATATATCTGTAATAGATAAAGAACTAACATCATTGATAGCTGCTGATACTATATCAACAGTTAAACCTGCTTCAGCAAAAGATTGTATTCTATATACACCAGGTACAACATCCCATGGTTTTGAAGTACCTGCTTCATTATTAGTAAATGTTGGTGTAGCACCATTAGATAATGTGTGTATTGTTTGCCCATTATTATTAATCATTGAAACATCGAAATAATCACCAACACCATTTAGTACACCACCAGTATTACCACTAGCAGTTATACCATATAAAGCATTCCCATTTTCATCTACAATCCCGGTTGGATTAGTATCCAATAATGATAAATTACCAGTATCTTCTTTTACATTTATGAGTGTAGTATTATTATTATCTTGTTCACTTGATGTTAATAATGCTTTTGTAAATGATTTTGTACCTGATAAATCACTTGTAAATTTAATTTCATGCTTTGTTGTTCCATCAACACTATTTAAACTTATATCATCAGGTCCGTTTGTTATATTTAATTTTAATTTTCCAGCCACATATGTAGATGTAGCACTTGTTAATTCTATTTGTGATAAATCTTGTACACCAGATTTACTGTCAACAAATTGTGCTTGTGCACTACCAGCTATATATGAACTATGTATAATATGTACTTGGGATGAGTATAAATCATGATTTATTAAATTTTGTGTTTTAAAATCGTAATCTACATCTGTAGTAGTTCCTGCACCAGTTGAAACAGTTGGTAAGTTTCCCCCCTGTCCATCACTAAGATTATCACGTACTAAAGTTTGAAGTGCAACTAATTCCAAGGCATCACTTTGATCACTTTGACTGTTAGTAATTAACCTTGAAGTTGCGTCTCTGTTTGCATCTTGCGTGTTTTCCAAAAAAGACGACATTTATACTATATTAAAATAAAAAAAAATATCATAATTATTAATTTTATTAATACTTAAAATACTAAATAAACGTTTCTACAGTTATTTGATTTAACTCTTCATATTTTTTTTTACAGCTAGGTAAGTGTCTTGCCAGAGCCTTTGCTGGTTGTCTTCCCTTAAATTCACGTTGACAATAATCACATTTTATTGATGTTTTATGTGACGTCGCAAAAATACTATTTAAATATAAATCTAAATTTGGAAACTGTATTTTGTTTAATTGTTTTGTTAATTTTTTTTGTTCATCTTGAATTAAAACGTAAAATTCTTCTTTAATTTTAGTAAATTCTTGAAATTCACTATTTATATTTTCTAATATTTCTGTTGTTATTTCATATTTATTGTCTTCTGTATTTTCTTCTTTGTTTAATATTGGTTTCAATTTGTTATCCAATATATCTATGATATCGATCGCTAAACCTATTTTAAATTGATCATATTTTACATTGTCAATATAAACCAAAATATAATTTTTATGTATATCTATTTGAAAATTTTTCTTACCACTAATTTCTTTTTCTTGTGAAATCATTAAACCATGACATTTTTGTTCATCAATATCTCTTATAAATTTTTCTACTTCTTCTTCTGGTACTTTTTTTGATTCATAAACTTTATTTTCTATTAATATTTTTGGCTTTGTCTCATTTCTATAAAGTGTAATATCACCAGATTTTTTTGTATTTGCTGTTTTCTCAAAATTAATGTTTGATAATATACTTTGTGGAAACATATTTTCTAATATCATCATTAATTTATTTTCTCCGTATTGCCCCTTTAACGATGAAGAATGTTTTAATTTATTCAAATAATCAGTAAAACTTTGTGTTAAATTATTTGTTGTAGTATTATTTTGATTTGATAAATTATGTACATTATCTATTCTTTCCATTAAACGCTTTTCACTTTCTGTTAATTTGTTGCAAACAGGTTGTTGTATTTGATTCGTTATTTCATTCATTTTTGTTTCCATCATTTTAATTAAAGGTTCTTGAATTTTAACATATGTATTTTCCATTTCACTATCTTTTGTTTCATCTAATAATGATTTTATCATTATTTTCATTTCATCTTTTGATTCATTTATTTGTTTTTTTAAATAATATGAATAATTTTGTGATGTTTCGTTATTATTTGAAAAAAAACTCTCCAAATCAGTAAGTCTTCTTAAAATTATTTCTTGTACATTTTCTTCGTCTTTTTTTTCACTATTTAAAAATACTGTTTCCATAAAATTTACCATTAATAAATTAACATCTTCAATATTTACACTTGGATTTTTTTGATAAAACGAAATTACTTTTGGGTGCGTTATTTGTAAAGGCATTAAATTATAACATGTTATATGTTTAATTATTTTTATTCAATATTTAATATTTTATAAAATTGAAATTTCAATTATTAACATTTATATTTTAAAAAATATAATGGTAAACAATCTCAAAAATATAATCGAACTCATTGATAACAATAGAAACGACTATAATGATATAGTTGATATGCTTGGTGTTATTTGTGATTTAGATATTTGTGATGAAATACGTGATTTTAATGAGGAAAATGGATTCATGTGGACAGAAAATGTTAATGTTAATAAAATAGGGAATTTAGTAACAACTAGTCATAGCGGTGCATCATATGCTTGTTGTATGCGTAATTGTCAATATTATTTAAAATTATACAATGAAAAAAATAGTAATCCTGATGGTTCTGGTGAAAAAATAGTTGGTAAAAATAATTATAATAATATGGATAATGCTAATAAAAAAGCTTGTGATGTTATGGTTAAAGAAGGCATGGATGCTGCAATTAAACATCTCTTTACAAATGAAAAAACTGGTGAAAAACTAAGCTATTGTGAAATGAGATCTAAATACGGTTGATTATATTAATTTAATTAAAAATAATAAAATTATTTTTTTATTATTTTTATTTATTCAAAAAATTTTATTTATGAACATTCACTTGTATATTTCAATAATTTATTACCACCCATATAACCGTGATAATAACAATATACTGATACTTCTCCAAAATCACTATTTACTGTTATTTTAACTGTTCCATAATAGAAGTCATATGATCCATTACCTGTTTCGTTTGTTTCGGTTACAGATTTGTATAACAGCTGTATGTTACCTTTCATTCCACTATGTGCAGTACATTGATAATATATATCACCTGTAGTTGTACTATGATTACTTGGAATTGTAATATCAATATAAGTTGTTCCATTGCTTCCACCACTAATTGATGATGAATTACTACCACTCATAAATACAATAAATGGGTGTGAATTACTTATTCCATGATCTGCAAATCTATACGTACGTCCTCTCATAAATCTAAATGTTCCATTACCTATTTGCAATGAATTATCATTTTCATCTGTAAAAGTATAATAATCTCCATTTGTTTGTGAAGTATTTCCACCACTAACTTTAATTATTATAGGTGTGTCATTTATTACTTCATATGTTATATTAGATGTTTTACTATTATTTAATATTGCTATTGGGTGTTCTATTGGTACATTTGTTAAATTATACGAACCATCATACATTCCAAATTGAACATTTTCATCATATGTTGTTCCTCCATTGAATACATATTTATTTCCACTACTTGATACAATATTTGTCACTGATGTTGGACTTACACATGTTATTGTTTTTACATCTACAACATTCACAGTTCTGGTTGCTGTACTTGTATTACCATCAACATCTTCAGCTGTATATGTAATTGTATAACTACCTACTGTACTTGTATCAACAGTACCTGATGCTGTAATTGAACCACTCAAATCTGTTGCTGTTGTTGTTGCTCCTTCTTCTGTGTATGTTGCTCCTTGTTCAACACTCATTGGATTATCTCCACTGATTGTTATTAC
>Ga0115013_10000494_pt1 | contig 23894 bp, 34 predicted proteins | sample SouAtlMetagenome_2_FD_88686 | JGI IMG/M metagenome (GOLD analysis project Ga0115013, IMG submission 88686) | Marine eukaryotic phytoplankton communities from Atlantic Ocean - South Atlantic ANT15 Metagenome | ecosystem: Environmental > Aquatic > Marine > Oceanic | place: South Atlantic Ocean...
TTGCAATTATCGTTGCTCTGTGCAACTTTTGTTATTGCATTTGCTTCTGCATGTAGTACTTCTGGCTTTGTTTTAACTTTATTCCACTTTATTTCATCGCCTTGTTGCTCTATTGTATATCCTAAATCAATATATTCTTGTCTTTTATCGACGTCATCTGGTATAGATTCTATAAATTCACACTCATTATCCCAACCAGAGGGCATACCATTATAGCCAATACTAATTATCCTATTGTCTTTTACAATAATACAACCTACTTGGGCACGTTTGGCACTGGAAAGTTCTGCAAAAGTTTCTGCAACTTTCATAAATGCCTTAGCGAACTTAGGCTTAATTAACTGGGTGGTAGATTCCATATTTTGTTAGCCATCTTTTGATATACTTATATGCTATATCAATACTATCCTCATTTGCTTCTAAGTGATTAAAAGACATATCATATCTTTTAAACATGTCGTATAATTTATTATCTATTTCTACAGCACCTTGTAAATCCTGATGCCTTCCTGTTTGTTCATATCTTTTACTAGAACGTTTCATCATAAAGTTTATATTGTCATTCCTATTATAACATTCAAGTGCAAGTTGGTCTATTAGGTTGCTATACTTTGGCTTACCATAGGCGTCCCTGTATATTGAACTTAATAGTATAGGACTATCTGTTACAACTATATCCACTTGACCTTCTAATCTCATTACACTTCTATTTTGTTTGGCCATTACATATAGTTGGTCTTCTAACATTTCAAAGTTCTTTTCCCAGACACACATTTTTGCAAATTCATTTACTATCTCTACATTCATACCATCACGTTTCATAGCATGAAATATGCCTGTTGCCTGTGTTGTTTTGCCTGAGTCTGGTCCGCCAAACAAATTAATAACTATCATTTCACAAACTTATCAAACATTTCTACTTTAATTTGATCAAGTGTACTAAAATAATACTTTACTAATCTAACATTATAGTCTACGCCTTGACTCTTTGTGCTTTCTGATATGTCTTCTACAATATAATATTTCCATATGCCTAATAGTTTTTCTGAAAATATTCTGTAGGGTCTACCTTTTTCTGCAAATTCTAATTGGTACATTATTTAAGCCTTATTTTGTTCCAAATCCTTTCGTGTATAAAATACATAAACATTTTAATAAACATGTCTGCTACGCCAATTATCATTGCCGCCTCTTTAACTACATGGGAAGGCCACTCAGGGTGTATCATACCTATTGCCCAGTAGGAAACTAACATTGTAATACATACTGCAATTATACGCCATGTTATTGTTTTTGCTATGCTTCTGTTGATGCTGTCTGCCATACTCTTCTCATTATGTCGTATAATACGACTACACTTAATCCACTTACTAAGAATCTTACATCAAATAATAATGCTTCTAAACTAAATGGTGGGAATGTTTGTCCTAAGTTTGCCATTATATGCCAAACTAACCAACTACCCATAAGCGATTGATATACTTTTCCTTTTAACATTCTACTGATAAAAGGCGCCAATGCTAATGCACTATATGTCATTAACATCCAACTGCCAAATCCTAAGAATAAATCACTTACAAACATAACTCCCAATGGAAGTAAGAATACTAAGTTGCTTTTACTTAGATAAGGAGTTAATACTGCTAAACCTAATAAAGGTTCGCTGTTTGCAGGTAGAGGCAATAGTCTACTTAAAACTAATGCTCCAAATAATAATAAACCTGTCTTAACTGTTTGATTCAGCATGATTCACTCTCTTCCTTAAACTTGTTGAGCTGAAACTGTGATCTCTGCCGTTATAAACTATTTTACTTCCACGTTGCTTTGCTATCTCTTTACCAGTGAAGTCTTTGTTTTTGTATTCGTCTCCTAATACTCTAACATCTATTGGTAATGTTAATAGCAAATCAATTAAGTCCTTTTCAGTATTATAAATTACAATTTCATCTATATATTTAATTGCCGCTAATTGTATTTGTCTCTCTACTATTGTTTGTACTGGTTTGTTTTTCTCTGGTCTGTCTTGTGTAGGGTCGTTTTGCAATCCAACTATTAGATAATCACAGTGATGTTTTGCTTCTTCCAGCATAGTAACGTGACCTGCATGTAACAAATCAAATGTGCTACATGTAAATCCTATCTTACCACAGTCTTTATAACTAAGTTTCATCTTTTAATTTAAGTGTTGGATTACCGTTAGGTACTAAATTACCTGCTTCTAATTTACAATTTATATAAGATGCATTGTCAATAACTTTTCTAATCTCGATATCTAACTTGCTACCATAGTTCATCAGTTCATTTGTATAAGGAACTTCTACTTGTATTGTTGCTCTTATTACTTTTTCCATTAGTGCTTAGGCCTATTATTTCTATCATTAAAATAAATGTATATTAGAAACATAAACACCAATGCTATAATTGTGTAGTCCATATCTAAAATTGTATAAAATCTTCTACAGGATCATCTCCTGTATCACTATTTACCACTACACCCCATAATTTTCCACCTTTACCGGCACCACAGTCTAACCATATGATTCTACCACCGTTTGCATTAGTGTGATCTAAAGGTTTGTCCTGGAAGTTATCAAAGTCAGGCTCACCTGTTAAAGGTGCAGGGTCATGTCCAACAAATAATGTTATACCTGCTGGTACACTATCCTTCCAATCATAAGTTCTAAAAGGATATAATTGCCCTTTGTGTTCAAATGTTCTTTTATAGTCTGCTTGTCCAAACATCATTGTGTTTTGCATTTTCTTTGTAAAGTCATCTCCTTGTAAGATTGCTCTCCAGAAGTCAGGCTCCATACCTGCATGAGTAACAAATATGTTATCACCCATTTGTATAAAGTCTTTACAAAAATCTCTAACAATATCCTCAAAGTCATCTTGGAATTGCTTACCACCTGGTTGTGTAAATTGCTCTGTTGTTACTATGTTAGGTGGTCCCAATATTACATTAGCACCATCAATATATCTAATTATTTTATGTTCATGATTGCCCTTTACAATACTTGCTTTACCCTGTTTAAGTAAGTCAAGCATAAGGCTACAGCATTTTGCACCATCAGATCCGCCGTCAATAAGATCTCCTACACTAACTAAATGTAAATCGTTATCTATTGCGTAATCTACTGCTTTTTGAAAAGGTACAAAATCTGCATGGACATCGCCTATAATTAAATGCTTTTTCACTATATAATTATAGCAATATTACTGCATATTGTCAAGTGGAGATGCTATGTTGTTGAATATGTTATCTAAGTTTTTAGAGGGCACAAAAGTAAACTTACTTCTTACAAATTCACATAGTATTCCTTGTAAGTAAATAACTAATAGTTTAGATACCATTTGATTATTGGATAACTTTAAGAATTCTATCTCAATATTAGTAAATAATTTGTTTACTCGTTCTGCAATAGGTTGTTCTGTATCTGATAAGGCTTCTCTTGTAAGTAATCTTGCAAATCCTTTATTTTTTTCTACAAATAATACTAGAAAATAAAATACGTTCTTGACTCTTTCTAAATCTGTGTTAGAGTTGACTTTTATTTCAGTAATTTTATTTGTAACTGTGGTTTCTACATATTCAAACAAGGCATTAAATATTTCCTGCTTATTTTTGTAGTGTTTGTATAGTGCAGACTCAGTTACATCAGTCTTTTGTGCGATTGTTTTGGTTGTAATTTTTTCACACTCATCACTCTCAAGTATTTCTACTAAGGCTTGGAGTATTTCGTGTTTTGTGTTTCTTATAGCCACATTCATATTTATAAGTAACGTTTTATAATTACAAGAAAAATGATAAATACATTTGTACATTAGAACAAAGTTGGTATAATCATAGGAGTAACTAGTGGCACAAGTAAAAAATTACGGGTTAATTGGAGTAGGCACAGAAATACAAATGGGTAAGCAAGGCCCTAAAGTAAAAGGCGATGCTGACACTGATGTAGTTAGTGTAACAACGGAAGGTGATGCTCTAACAGTTATAAGGGCCGCAAATGCGGTCTCATCATCAGATCTAGTAACAAAAGCACAATTAGATGCACAGGCTACAGGAAACGATGGAGCCGCATTGAATATGGGCGCCGCAACTGATAGTAGTTACACCGACGGAGCATTACAGACTCTTACAAGTACAACTAAGATATCAGATGGTATAGATGCACTTAACGAAGCATTAGAGAATGTAAGAAACGATACTTTTGTTAAAAGTGTTTCTTTTACAGCATCACCACTAAGTGGTGGTAATCCATTATCAGTTACATTAACAACAAGTGTAACAGGTACTGCAAACAGATATACTATTGATTGGGGAGACGGAGATACTACAACAGGAACATCAGATAGTACTCCAAGTCATACATATACCGACAATACAAATTCACCATATGATATTACTGTAACTGCATTCAATAATAATGGATCAGGAGAAGGTAGTACAGCATCAAGTACAAGATCAGGTTATGTAACATTATATACAGCAACACCTGTAGCGGCGTTTGAATTATACTCTGCTAGTTCAGGTGGCTCAGCATTAACAGGTGATAACAGAGAAATAGATGCTGGTGAAACAATTTATTTAAAAAATACAACAACAAATTCAGGTTCAGCAACTTGTACCTACCAAATTAACTGGGGCGATGGCTCAGGTAATACGTCAGTAACCTCAGGTGGAGCAGGTGACGTAGGACAAGCAAGGGTTGGACATACTTATTCTGCAGACAGTGGTACTGGCAGAAGAACAATTACAATACAACAAACTGCTCATAGTACAGCAGATCCAGGTGAAGTAGGAAGTACAGCAACTGATCAATTAAAAGTTTATGATCCAAGTATTGCGGCTCCAAGTGGATTAAGTAGTAAAACATTATCATTTGGTGAGAGTACACAGGGATCAAGTCCTTACTTAGCACATGGTTATACTGACAATGCTTCAGAGGATGCAGTAACAGTAGGACAATCAGTAAGTAGGATTACAAGTACAAGTGCTGGTAGTGATACAGATAGTGCTACATTAACAAGTTTTGCCTATAATGCCAGTGCAGGTAACTTACATGCAGTTGTAGACGGAACAATTAGTGGTACTATAGCATTATCAAGTGGTAGTGATGTAGGAAGCAATGGTAATTTAGAAATTACATCAGAGAGCGACTATCAATCACTAACATCAGCAGGTGCTAGTACAAGTTTTGCAAGTAGTACATTCTCACCTAACTTATATAAAGGCTTTAAGGCTAAAGTATCTGCTACATCATCAAACTTAGCAACTGGTTCACACAGTTTTAAACTAAGTCATGACGTAACAGGTAATACTAACGTTGTTAGTTTTGTTAAAGACGACTTAACTTCAACAGGTGTTGTTGACTTTAGTGGTGCAACATTGGCACAATCTAGTGCTGGTACACTTGCATATGAATCAGGTATTTCTTACTACACAGATGATGCAGTCTTAACATTAACAGGTGTACAACTATATAATTGGATAGGACAAACATATAAAAACGATAGTACTCCTTTTGATGTAACAAACGGAACAAATTCAGAAGGTACAAGTGGTGCTGTAATTAGTACTGCTGGACATAACTACGCGGCATTAGACGGAAGTACAACATATTTAAATAGTGGTATTCCAAAAGCAGATACAGGTAAAGACAGTAGTAACAAATATACTATTGGAACAATTACAGTCAATGTTGGTGCAGGTGGTACTGGTATAGAACAATTAAAAGCAAGAATTAATAATGTAAACGGAAACGGTAGTTATGCAGAGCATACTGCTACTAAAGTACAGGCATTAAATAGTTCTACAGGTGTATATGAAACAATAGCAGTAAGCGATAGTTTAGGTGCTACACATGATGACGATGCAAAACGTATTACAGGATTTAGTGGTACAGGAGATACTCCAAGTTTTAGTAGTTCAACAAATTACTATACAGCAAACCAATGGTCAGGTGCTCAAACAGTAGCAGGGACATCAGAAGCAATAACACGTTGGGGAACATTATCACACTTTACAACAGATTTAAGTTCAGGTATTTTACCAGCAGGTCCAGACTTGAACACAGGCAGAAGTGGTGCTCAGTACTTTACTTTTGCATTTAGAAGAACAGGGATGGCTAACTTTACAGTTACAATGAGTGGTAAAGTAAGTGGTTTCTTTGTAGCGGCACCAGGAACAAGCATAGATAGTGCTAGTGGTCTAAGTGGTTGGATAGATGCAGGACAAACATACGGAGGAGCAGGTACTCCAGGTAGTGATACCGGTAATGGTGGTAATGGCTCTAATGGTTGTGCATTTACATCAGGTGATAGAATTATAGACGGTACTACATACAGTAACGATTCGTTTACTTTAACATTAGGTGATCAGAATGGTACAGACAGTTTTGGTAACAACATATTAATTAGAATTAAATTAGAGTCAGGAGACTCAGTAACAGCATTAAGTATAGCATAATAGGAAGATAAAATGGCAATATCAGATACTCAAAAGGTTGATTTACTTTGGAAAAAGGTAGGTTTCGGTAAAATGAAAACCGATACCAATGCAAATAAATTTGCTCCTAACGAAGCAAACCCATCGGATTTTATTATTAAGTCTACACAGATTTGGGCACAAGACTCTAGTATTCCGTCAACAATACCAGGTGCTAACAGTAGTGTTGTTAATGTATATTTAGATACTGTATCAGGAGCTCATGAGTTTACAGAAGATGGTACTGCAAGTGATAACCGTACATGGAAAACAGGTATTACTAACTGGATACCACCTACATTTGGTGCAACATATCAGTTAAAAGTATATGCGGGTGCTAGTGATTTAACCGATCCTCAAACAAATGGTACACAATTATTTGAAACAGGTTCAGGTAATGATGACCAATGGTACTTTGACTATCAATCAGGCATACTTAACTTTATTGGAAGTAACTTACCAACAGCAATAGGCACAGGTACAAGTAATGTATTATATGCCGCTGGTGCAAAGTATGTAGGCACATTTGGTGTTACAACTGATGCTACAACAACTGCTAATACTTTTGTTGGTATTAGTAACTTAACAGCCTTATTTGCAAGATCAGATATTAATGCTGGTGATATTATAGAAGTTAGTGATGGTGGTGATGGCGAGTATGCTATATACATGGCTAAACAAGACGACCCTGCATCAACAGGACATTTAACTTTAGTTAGTACTAAAGATGGTGCTGGTGTTGATTCACAAACATTAAGAGCAAATGTTTCTTATAATAGTGGTAATGTAAGTTTAGGTGACCTAAGTGCAAGTTCACACCCTACACAAATTATAGTAGATGTTACTACAGCATTTAATGGATCAACAACATTATCAGTAGGTGATGACAGTGATCCAGATAGACTATTCCCAGATACTTATTTAGATCTTAGTACTGTTGGGTCTTACGTTGTTAATCCAAACTTTGTTTATAATAATGCCACAGACGCTTCTAATACTGTTAAAGTGTTTGTTGTTGCAGGAACAAGTTCACAGGGTGCGGCAACTGTTATAGTTAATTACCAGTAAGTCTTTTAAATAATAAATCACTTATAATACCTATATCATCTCGTTCGAGATCGTATAAGTCGCTCATTCTATCTACAGCACTTTTAATACTTACTAAGGCATCTGACTTTGCTTCTTTCACATGTTTATATACAAAGCCACCTTCTCTAAACTCTGGTTCAGTAATAATTGCTTCTGCTAATTTGTTATAGTCCTTCATGATACCATTGCATACATATAAGAATCTCTAAGTACATCATAAAATAAGTCTTCACCTTTAGATACATTATCGTTCCAGTCAGAACTTGCATCACTATCTGCTTCATCAGATATGTATTTGTAACAATGAAAGTCTACTCCCATCATTGCACATACTTTTGCTAAGGCATAAGCCTCCATGTCTATACAGTTAAATTTATTATCATTTATTAAATGTTCAAACATCTCTATACCATCTAAGTTATCACAAAATTGGTCTTGTGTTCTGCATATTGCTCCACCGTTACCAAAGTCTATAACATCTGATATGTACATGTCGTCACCATATGTTATACCAGGACCTCCTACAAGTCCACCACAGTCCATGTCACCTTGTATAAATGTTGTACATTTTAATAAGTCACCCTTAGTGGCCTCAAAGGCTCCACCAGCAGTACCATAATTTATCACACAACTAATTTGAGGATTCTCAGTTAGGTATTGTGTAAGTTTATGTGTAGCATTAATTTTGCCCACACCTGTAAATAATATTCTTTCTGGTAGTTGGCTAGGAAGTTCCTGCATTAAAGCCGTTACTACTAGATAAGAATCGTTAATTGGTCGTAAAAGATCAAAGTCAAATGTTCCTTGTTTCATTATTTAAAATCCTTAAATTTAGTTAAGTATGTTTCCATCTGTGTTTTTAATTGTGTCCATAATATACTGCTAGTATTAAATAAAACATAATTATTTCTTTCTATTTTCTTTCTTGTATCTGAATTAGGGTCTGCTAATATTTCTTTATAGTATCCTAAGTCATTTTTAATTACTTCCTGTACAACTTCATATGCTCTTATAACAGGATTACCTTGAGTATCAAATCCTAAATTAAACAATTCATCATGTGGTAATATTCCAAATGATTCTAACGTGTTGTGGAAGTTACATTCACCATATGCTATCCAAGGGTGCTTGTTCATAATAGGCAATATACTTTTTTCTGTTATGTATGCCCTTGAATCTATATTTGTAATGCCTGGTTTATTAAATATGTGGTCCCATGTTTCTTCATACGTTGCACCTGAAATACTCTCACATATAAGACTAATACATGTATCTTCATATACATATTTAGGATGAGCTCTTACAGTATTTCTAAATACAACATCGTCGTCTAATAGTTTGTCTTGGAATATGTCTACACCTTTTACAGCATAGTCACAAAAGTCATTATCAAACTCTCTATACAATTTTATTAAAGGTTCTATACCTACATCAAATGTTGGCTTTCTATATGTAACTATGTTTTCTTCTGCAATAGATTTATCGCTTTCCTCTTCTGTTTTAGACATTGTATATCTTAATACAGAATATAATATATGTTTGTCTGCTCTCCAATTAGCCATTAAGCAATTGAATATATGTTTTTGTTTGTCGTATGATATATGAGGATATATGTGTGTTTGCTGTGATTGTAGACTATACATTTTAATAAACAAAAAAGGAAAAGGCATATACCTTTCATGGTATGATTGGTCTTCTAAATGTGTGGAGCAATCCATTAAAAATATGTTGTCATACATTTCTAAGTACTTGTCTATAATATCTTTTTGCCAAGGTTCTTGTGTAGATAATATAATACATTTCTTATACTTCCTACTAGATAGTTTTATAATCTCATAAAACTTTCCTGATCTATGATGTAGGCTTCCTACATTTATAACTGGTATAGAGTCCTCTTCCTTATCGCTCCACTTGTATTTTATACCTAAAGTATTAAGTATAAAGTGCATGTCTGTATGTTGTAGTGACCCATCGTCTGAGTCGTTCCATACATCTGCACCATCATTTTTACTAATGAGGTTCATGCCTGGTTGCTTATTATAATATAGATTTGTTGTCATCGTCTGTTATACAAATACCTATTACTTTAGGTGTTGATTCTATTATTCCTTCTATAAATTCACTTGGGTTATTAAAGTCATGACTAATACACTCACCTATAATATGTCTGACAGGTGTGTATATAGGATCGTTCAAGTCAATGTAGTCTCCTACATTGTTATCCTCTATCCATTCTGCATATCTATCCTCTATATTATTTCTATGATGTATGTCATCTTGATGATGTATCCAACCATATGCTACCCAAGGATGATGTTCTATTTGTTGTGAACATGCATCATTCTTTACTAGTTCCATGTCGTTAGTCCAAGCACAACTTACTAAATCTTTACCTACAGTACCAAAGTCTAGTTCTAACCAACCCTTTGGTTTGTGTACTATAAAGTTATCGTAATCTTCTGGTAGCATAGGAATACAATAAAAGTCTGGGTCGTGATCTCCTGACGGTGGTGCAAAGTTTAGTTTGAGTGCTGTAAAATAATGAGGGTGTGCTTTAGATAGTTTTGCTAAACAGTCCTCTCTATCCTCTCCTATATATTGAAATACCTTTTCGTTATAGTGTACCAACATATTAATTGTTTGAAAGTCTAAATACATTTCATCGTAATCTATATTGCTTGGTAGTGTGCCATTGTTCCTCATGTCTAACATTACAGGCAACTCGTTTTCAAATAGATCATGTAGTTTGTTTAGTTTATCTTGATGTACATTGTTTATATCTTCCTCATCAAGCAATAGATCTGTAGGTAATTGGAACCATATGTTAGGAGTGTTATTAACTTTGTTAATAATCTCATTCATCTTTACTCTTGATTCCATTATAGGTTGTTCTGTAGGCTGTCTATAAACGTCATAGCCTAAGTTAAATATAAAGTCCTCGTTATTATTTCTATAGTTTATTCCTGCTTGTACTGTTTTCTTCCAGTTATCAATAAACTTTAATGTGAGAGGCAGTTCATTCAATTGCCATGTAATTACTTCTGTATCAGGAATATTTAATAAGTCGTTTGGATTAAAACTATCTGGTACATTAGAATAATTTGTAGTATAATAAACTACATCTCCTTTACCATACACTACATGATATTTCATTGTTGGCCCTCGATGTAAAATGTGTATAGTTTTTTAATGTGTTCTACATCTTCCATGCTTCTACATACTAAGTTTTCATTTGCAAATACTAATTCAGTTTTGTTTTCTACCGCCATTTGTAATAGTGTTTGTCTCCTAAAAGGATCATCAGGTAATCCAAATACACTATAACATACAATTCCGTTTATACCTTCTGATTGTATATAGGATTCAAAGTTAGGTTGCCAATCTAAAGTATCACTTTCATATTGATAATCGTTTATGTGTATATCTTTTTCGTTGCAATATAAATTTACGAAGTGTCTTTGCAAATGTACAGGTATATCTTTTGTGTACTTGCTGTTCCAACCTGCATAAGTTACCCATACTTTATTATCATGTAGTTCTATTACTTTATTACGTTCTCCTAAGAATCTAAAGTATCCTCCAGGCAGTTTTCTATTAAAATTACCTCCTTTTAATAGTACTCTACCGTCCATACTTACTCGTGTTTGACCTGTTTCATTGTTTAAATTACCATGTATAGTATTACTATCAAATAGGTATGCTTGTCCTTTTTGTATTTGTAATGGCTTAGAGTTTTTTAAACATATATCTTGTATAGTATCTGCAGATAGTTTCTCATTTACTATTCTATTTGCTATAAGATCAGATTGTTGTTGCTCTATAACGTACATAGAGTTTGAATCATAACTATTTGTAATTGGTGTCCAAACATTTTTAATACCTGGACCATTACCAGTCCAAGCATCTTTATGAAAACGTAAAAGCCTTCCGCTCTTTTCCTGCTCTGGTGTAACAACTCTTATATTAAATGTGCGTTGTATCATCCATTCTAAGTCTGTTGTATTATAAAGTATGTGAGAATAATACTCATCTATTATATCTAATATATCATCACGTTCACATGCTTTTTGTAAATGAAATATTAGTTCAGGTATATCCGTTTGTTCTAAATGTATATGAAGATCTTCAAAGGATTTTAATTGGGGGAACTTTTCTTGTGCTACACTTAACCATATATCATACCAATTGTATTGTTCAATTGAATAGTCTACTGTCTGGTTATCCCATTCTGGTCTGTATGTGTTTGGCATTGTAACACTATTTATATTAAAAATTTAAGTTAATGTTTAGATCTTCGTAATTGCCTTTGTGCTTGTCAAAGTAGTCTTCCCATTGTTGTAAGTCCCAATCTACATTAAGATTATTGGTGCCACCATAGCCATAGGTTGCCATGTTAGTTCGTATAAAATGATTGTTGTATTCTATTTGAATGTCAGTAGGTTTTGGTCCCCTATCAACATATAAAAATCTCATATTAACTTGGCTAAAGTCACTCCATATCCAATCAGTATCAGGAACTATTTCCATATTACTATACTTTTGGAAACGTGGTGCGGAGTCCTCTCTCCAAAAGCCAAATGCTCTGTGAAATGTTTTAGGAAATAAATCCCATTGTGCTTGTTGTATTTTGTGACCGTATCCTTTGCCTCTGTGTTGTTCAAGTACAAAGATACCTCTTGTTCTTATAACTGTATCGCTTAAATTATACACACAACTATAAGCAACTGGTTCATCATCTACCATATAGCATACTGGAAAAAGTATAATACTATTATGCCACAAGTGTTGTGGGTATTCTATTATATGGTAAGGGTTGTTTATTATAGGAATGTCTGAGGGTTTAGACTTCCATAAAGGAGCGATTCCCTTTTGAAAATCGCTCCAAGAAATTACCTTAAGTGTTTCCTGCATTTGCCTCTAGCCATTTTAACATGGTATCAGCATCACTTACTTGGAAAGGGTCTCCATCTGCGTTATCATCTAAACCTGGCTCAACCCATATCATTTCAACAACACCGTCGTTTACTATCATAGAGTATCTCCAACTTCTCATACCAAAACCAATATTAGTTTTGTCTACTAAGAATCCCATTTTCCTTGTAAATAAACCTGCTCCATCTGGAACTGGTTTTACATTTTGTACGCCTAGTTGTTTAAACCAAGAGTTCATTACAAATGTATCATTTACACTTATGCAGTATATTTCATCTATTCCGTGTTCACATATTTGATCGTAGTAAGCATCAAACGTAGGTACATGAGTGCTTGAACAAGTAGGTGTAAATGCACCTGGTAGTCCAAACATAGCAACACGTCTGCCTGCAAACATTTCGTTAGATGTTAAATCATACCACTTAAAACCTGGAGATTCATCTATCTCTATTCTTGTTTTAAATACCACTGGTGGTACTCTAATATCAACTGCCATTTATATTCTCCTATTTAGGTAGTTTCCCATAAGGGTTTTTGTATTTCTTTGCTTCTGGTGTATCCTTTGCCGCTCTTACTAACCAATATAATGGTATGAAGTTTAGCACAGGAATCATAAAAGCAATTAGCCACCAACCACTATGACCTCTGTCATGTAGTCGTCTTACAGTAACACTTAGTGATGCTGGTAATGTTGCCAATATCCAGATCGCTACAAATATTCCTGCGTTGTTATTTTCCGCAAATGGATCAAACCAATTAAAGAATTGGACGCCTATAAGGCTATCTATTCCCATTGCCACAAAAGCAATGATACTTGCGTATAATGTAAAGAACCAATACTCAGGTCTATTACTTCTTCCGCTCCAGTCTTTCCATCTGTCAACTAATACTGTTTTCAAGTTATTAGTAATGTGATTAATTATATTCATTTATTCCTTTGTTATATTATAAAGTTATATTTATTACTATTTAAAGTATGCCCATCTGATATTTGGCTTCATCTGATACATGAATATCAGGGTTCCAAGGAGGATCAAATGTTAAATTAAGTTTAATTAAGTTTACACCTTCTGTACTTCTAACTGCAAACTCTGACTCCATCATTATTAATTCACCAAAAGGACAGTTAGGTGCAGTAAGTGTCATAAGAACTTGTACATCATTCTCTTCGTTTACACTTATGTCATATATTAAGCCTAAGTCTACTATGTTGATTCCTATTTCAGGATCAACTACTCGTTTCAAGTTTCTACGAACTTGATCTGCTAAACTAATTTCGCTATTGTCTTGCATAATGAATCTGATAATTTTTGTATGTCTTCTTCTGTATTATATATACCTGGACTAACTCTAAGTACTCCTTTACCACCACTTACTTTATTTACAATAGGATGGGCACATAACTTGCCTACCCTTACTGCAACATTGTCTAGTCCTAGCATGGCACTAACATCACTAGGATGAAATCCTTCACATGTAAAACTATATACATATCTACCGTTCTGTCTGTAATTAGGATAAATTAATTTAAGTCCTTTTATGTTAAAAATATCTGTATCACTCATAGCAAAATCTATTTTATTAAAATGTCTTGCCATTTCGTTGTATCCAATAAACTTAATATATTCAGCCGCAACACCTAAGCCTAATATGCCTGCTATGTTTGGTGTGCCTACTTCGTGCTTTGCAGGACCATCGTAAAACTCTACGTTACCTTCAAAGTCATAATGGCTAACTGAACCTCCGCCTAATCTCACACTTCTTAAACGTTCAAAAGGTATTCTGCTATACATAAATCCTATGCCTGTTGGTCCATACATCTTATGTCCACTAAAGACAGCATAGTCAACAGTATAAGGATCAAACTCATGTGAACCTATAGTTTGACATCCATCTATAATAACTTTAATACCATGATCGTGTGCGGCTTTAGTAAGTTTTTTAAAGTCTGTCCCAATGCCTGTTACGTTACTATGACTATGAATACTTAAAACAGCATAAGGATATTTCTCAAGTATCTTACAGGCTTCATTTGTATTAAGTGTTCCTTTTTCTGTAATAGGTAATACAACTAGTCTACCATTGCTTACAGTTCTACCTTGTGCTACCCAAGGTAATATATTTGCTGTATGTTCTGCTTCTGTAGTTATAACTACTGGTGCATCTTTATGCCAATCTGCAATTACATTAAGTCCTTCTGTTGCTCCAGCAGTAAACATAATTTGATCTGCTTTTGCACCTATAAGTTCAGCAATTGATTCTCTTGCATCTTCTATATCAGCAGATACTTGTTGACTAATATGAAAGTCTCCCCTATTTACATTACATCTTTGCTCTTCATAATATCTATTCATACGTTCCAATACACTTTGATGTGTTTGTGTACTAGCCGCACTATCTAAATATATTAGATCAGGGTTATTAATTAATGTAGGGAAGTTCTCTTTCATTATTTTAAAAATGCCTCTTTAAGTATTTCTGTTGCTTCATAATTACCTATGCCTTTACTATTCAAATAGTATAGATCATCTTTATCTATATTACTTATTGTGCAACCATGCGTACATTCAATTTCTTTGGTATTAATATCTAATTGTGGTTCTGATATTGCGTTGGCTTGTTTGCTTAGTAATAAATTTTTATTAACTAAGTGTGCTTTTACATCTGTTGCATCGTTATCTACAACTATATTACCTAAGAAACTACTGAATGCTTTGTCATCTATTACTGATCTTACATCTGTCATACTACAACTTTCTATATCTTTATGGTGTACATTTACAACAACATTATTAATACTATCCTCATGTAAATCAAATCGTCCTGTTACCTCTGTACCACAATCCTTATAACTATCTATAAAAGTAACGTCTTGATTATATAAACTTCCCTCGCCCTTTAAGTTCATTGTTAATGTACTTCCAGGAAACTGAACTATTTGACTTTCTATTACATTTAATCCTTCTGTTTTATTTTGTGTACCATGATCTCTATTAATAGTTACCTTGGAATTTTCTCTACAAAGATATAACAACTTGTAAATTTTACATCCTTGTTTATTTTCAAAGTGTTCATTAATAGTTACATGCGAATATTCACCTACATCTATTACAGCAACAACACAATTTACATCGTTGTCTTTATACTTGTCTACATAATTTACAATTATTTCTGAGTTGGCATGCTTCTTAAAATTTATTCCTACAGGTCCTATAGAATGCATTAATGCTAAGTCACTTATTCTTCCAGTAGGTTCAAAGTACTCTTGGTATAATTTAAACCTAAGTGAATTGCTATGAGCATTCATTAAAGATAAAGAATACTTATGAGGATTATAGGCACTACCAACCTGTACTATCTGTCCATCATCTATTAGTATAATATTGTCTTCTGTTTCTACTTCAAATGCTTTTTTAGGCTTATTATCTGTGGCAACATTTATATGATCTTTTAATACATTGACCTTCATGTTTTTATAAAACTTATTTTTAAGTGGGTCTCCAGTATCTACTGTAGATTCATATATATCTTTTGCTAAGTTATGGAAGGGAGAGTTTTCGTTGAGTAACATATTGTTGCGTAGGCCAACCTTTAACAATGAATGTAACTCGTTTAAACTATATTCTATTTCCGACATCTTCAAAACCATTTTCAAGTATATCATATGCAAGTTCTATATTCTCAGTTTGTTTTGCATATCCGCTCTTATCAAATACAGTTAAAGTATTTGGATTTAATCTTTTAATTAATTCTGCATAATGACTTATGATTATAAGACATTTGTTTTCCTTTTTTGCAAATGCATTTAGTTTCTCAACTAATACTTTTATAGCATCTACATCTAATCCGCTGTCAGGCTCATCTAATATAGCAACTTGTGGGTCTAACATTTCTAATTGTATTAGTTCATTCTTTTTCTTTTCACCACCACTTGCTTCTAAGTTTAACTGTTTCTTATCCCATTCACTGCCTAGTCCTAAGTCGTTAGATAAATCTTTAAATAGTTTTAAGTTCTTTGCTACTGATATAGACTCACCTTTTGACATAAGACATTGTCTTATAAATTGGAAGTTACTTAATCCTTCTATAGGTGTAGGGTTTTGGAAACTAATAAACAATCCTGCTTGGGCTCTTTCATGTGTTTCCATATCTAATAGGTCTTGATCATTTAATCTTACACCGCCTTCTACATCATAATTAGTGTTGCCCATAAGAGCATGAGCAAATGTACTTTTGCCTACGCCATTAGGTCCCATTATAATATGAACGCCTGGACCATACTGTAATGTTAATGATTCAAGTATTATTTGATCATCAACACTTATTGTAAAATCCTGTGTAACTAACATTAGTGATTTCTTCCTCCATCAAATACACACACAAAATATAACCCTAAGTGTCCTGTATTATATACTTTGTGAAATTCTCCATCATTAATACAAACAACATCACCTGCTTCTACAGTAAATCGTCTATGATCTATTTCCATTTCGCCTTCACCGTCAACAAAAAAGTAAACTTCTTCTTGTCCTTCGTGTCTGTGTCCTGTAGTATTTTGATTCGCTCTTAAAAATGTACTACTAAGAACTAATTTATTACCAAATGCATTGTCCTTTAATAAGTAAACATCAGTGTCCTTAATAACTTTACCGCCAATATCTTTCATAGTAACTTTATTCATCCTACTGCTCCTTCAAGGGTTACACTCAATAGTTTATTTGCCTCAGCGGCAAACTCCAAAGGAAGTTTTTGAAAAACATCCTTACAAAATCCATTTACTACGCAACTAATTGCATCTTCCTCATCTAATCCTCTACTTTGCAAATAGTATAATGCATCTTCAGATAGTTTACCTGTTGATGCCTCATGCTCTACTTTGCTGTTGTCATTATACTGCATGACTACCGGTATTGTCAAGGCCCTACTATTGTCTAACATAAGGCTATCACATTGAGTATAGTTTCTACTATTGTCAGCATTTTTTCCTATACGAACTTGTCCTCTGTATGTGTTGCTACTGTCTCCAAAACTTATTCCTTTGGATATAATGGTGGACTTGGTATTCTTACCTACATGTAACATCTTAGTTCCTGTATCTGCCTGTTGTTTTCCTTTAGTTACAGCAACACTATAAAACTCGCCAATACTATTGTCGCCTCGTAATATGCAAGAGGGATATTTCCAAGTAACTGCTGAGCCTGTCTCAACTTGTGTCCAACTTACTTTACTGCTTTCGCCTTTGCACATCGCTCTCTTTGTTACAAAGTTTAGTACACCACCTACTCCATTCTCATCTCCTGGATACCAGTTTTGTACTGTAGAGTATTTTATTTCTGCCCTGTCATGTGTTACAAGTTCTACAACTGCGGCATGTAATGTATTCTCATCATATGCTGGTGCTGTACAACCTTCCAAGTAACTAACATAACTGTCCGCATCTGCTATAATAAGGGTTCTTTCAAACTGTCCTGTATTACGAGCATTGATGCGGAAGTATGTGTTCAATTCCATTGGGCATTTAACACCCTTTGGAATATAACAAAATGTGCCGTCCGTAAAAACGGCACTATTCAGGCAAGCAAAGTAATTATCCTTATAAGGGATAACACTACCTAAATACTCTTTTACGAGTTCGGGATAATCTTTTATGGCTTCACTTATACTGCAAAATATAATGCCATGTTTCTTTAATTCTGATTGGAATGTTGTGGCTATACTAACACTATCGAATACAGCATCAACGGCCACTGTGGGTATTTTGTTTTCGTTCTCTATACCTAGTAAGGAATCTCTTTCGTGTAATGGTACGCCTAGTTTTTCAAATGTATCTAGTATTTCTTGTGGAATATCTTCTTTGTTACGAAACTTAGGTGCTGAATAATATCTTAATGCTTGATAATCTATTGGTGCATAATTTACATGTGCCCATGTGGGTTCTTGTATTTTCTGTAGATGTTCCCATGCTTTTAGTCTAAACTCTGTAACCCATTCAGGTTCTTCTTTAATAGCACTAAGGCTTTTAACTACATCTTCTGTAAGTCCAGGCTCAAAGTCTTCAGTATCTGTTACTGTGCTAAACCCTGCTGTGTACTTATTATTAAATTCTTCGTAGTTACTCAACGTTCTCCACCACTATGGTTAAAGGATATTTGTTAAACCTAGTAACTGAAACTGCTTCTTGTTTCTTTTGTTCAGCAATCTCATAGCCATAAGTTCCTGCAATACCTTTTCCGTTCTCATGTATTTGTAAAGTAATATCACGAGCCTCTTCTATTGATCTATTAAATATCTCTATTAATAATTGAACAACAAAGTCCATAGGGGTAAAATCATCGTTAAGTAATACAACATTGAATCTCTCTGGAAATTCAAGTTTTGATTTACTGATTGTGTTTGATTGTGCTTCTGCCATTATTTAGAGTGTTTAGGTAATTTTGCTTCTACAAAGAACTCGTGCTTTCTTTTTACAGGATTATACTTTTTAATACGCATTTTCCTATTTTCTTGAATCAAAGTTTTTGTTTTCACAAATGTGTAGTGATAAGTGTGACTGTCCCTAGTTTCACCTTCTGGGATTAAGTACAGTAACGTTTTTTTCTTATTGCTTTTGCTTGCCATAATTTACTAAGTGGGGAGAGTTTATTTCTCCTCTCCCCTATATTTATATTAAAGTTTACGACACTTTAATTTTTTGTGGTTTTAATGCATCAGGAACGTTTCTAAATAGTTCTACTTTTAGTAGACCGTCCTCTAATTTAGCACTCTTAACCTCCACATACTCAGCAAGTTTAAAACTTCTTACAAAGTTTCTTTCAGCAATACCTTTGTGTAGGTATTCTGTTTTATCGTCTGAGTCTTCAGTTACAATGGTTCCGGTAATTAATAAATTACCATCCTCTAACTGAATATCTATATCGGATTTTTTAAATCCTGCAATAGCCAATGTAATCGAGAACAAATCGTCTGCGTCCTTGGTTATATTGTATGGTGGATAGCCTTGTGAATTATTAGTAGAATTCATATGAGTTTCGAACTCATTAAAAAGTCTGTCAAATCCGACTGTGGCTCTATATAGTGGGTTTAGTGTATCTGAAGTGATACGAAATTGCTTTGCGTTCATAATATCTCCTTAAATTAAGCAAGTTATTCTATTTTACTAAACGACTTTTTAAACCCTATTGGCGAATAAAAAGTCCGCATTGTGAGGTCGTTTCTGTTAGTGTGTATCTGTATCCCCTCACTACACTTGGTAAACTTCTTGGTTTCCTTTGATGTTGCCATCTCCAGTCCTTTGTTGGTTACCCCAAACAAATAATGCTTAGAAGCATCATTCTAATCTTGGTTGAATAAGTCCGTGCTGTCCGGTTTATGCTTACACAGTCGACCGAATCGTTACTGCCATTACTCACTCTTAAACAAGTTAAGAAGCCAAGCACTTTTGAAGACTTAATCTTCCTGGTTAAAGTCTATGATGTCTCTAAAACTTCTAGTTCCTTAACCTCGTATGTTTTCTTCTTCCCTACCATTCGGTCCATTTGCCTTACGACATCTAAACCTTGTGTAGTTCTGTTTCCAACCTACGGCAAGTACGACTTAGTAGTAGACTCTATTTTCTTACGATCCTTTTGCCCTTACTTTGTTTTTCTTGCAAAGTTATTTATCTTTTTTCTACTTTCTACCCTTATTTAATGGTGGTAAATTGCCATATTCGGTCACAAAATGGTCTAAATACACCATTTCTAAGTCTTTATGTATAGATCTCTCCACAACCTTGTCTTCTCCCATTATATTTACAGTAATGGTAGTAACAGGTAATTGCTTTGCCCATACACTTACTTTACCTTTCTTTACAGCAGAATAAAGTTCCTCTCTAATAACTGTATCAGTTGTACATCCATTTATGTACCTTCCCAGTCTACTGAATGTTCCTTTCTTCCACCTAGGTGTTTTACCTTTGGTTTCAAGTAGTAAAGGATTTCCTGACTCGCCACACTTTACTATTTCGTCGCCTTTAACAATAAAGTATAACCAACTTTTCTTATCAGGTCCTACAAAATTATAATCAACATTCTCATAGTACCATTGATCATCTCTGTCTGGATGTATTATTACATCACATACCTTAGAAAATCCATCCTCTATGTAGTTGTTTATTTTCATGCTTATAGTATAGCAAGAGTATTATAAAAGTCAACAACATTTTTGTGGAATTCTGCAACTTTTTCTAAAGTATAATCGTCTTTACTAAATCTAACAAATGCACCTGATGTATTGTTTCTCCATTCAAAGTCTATAGGACCTTTGTCATTTAATACTGAAGCAAGTTCATCACAGTTTTTATCTGTTTTAGTCATTTCTGCTTTACCTTTTACTCTAAGTAAAAAAGAAGCATTTGAATCTAGTAAGTCTATATTCATTTTATACTTACCAACGTTCTGCATACTGACATACTCTTGTGCAACTTTGTTGAACTGATTTGGATATGCATCTTGGATAGATTGGTGTGCTAGGAGTTTAGCATCTTTGCTCTCTAAAGACTCTTTGTTGCTAAGTACCTTTACCTTTTGTTTAGTATCGTAAGGTCTCATAGAGGTAAACCAATTTACACTTATATCATTACCATGTTTATATATTTCAGGGTGTACAATATAAATTTTAAAATTAGATGTTGCATTCATATACTTTACAAAGTCCCTCATCTTTTCTGTAAGGTCCTCACAAATAATAACACAATCCTCTGTACCTTGATCAAAGCCATACAACATAATCTTACTTGCATGTACATCATCAAGCCAACCAGTAGCATCTTGACATTCTATAGCAAACAATACATTATCGTCTGTATCAGTTGCAACAAGATCTATTCTTTTGCTACCAGCAGTAGGAACTTCATACTGCATTTTAAACTCGCCTGTATAATCAACTGCTTCTAATAACTTAGAAGACCATTCGTGATTCCTACAAACGTCAGTGGTGAATTTTACTTCACCACCATACTCTTTAATATTAATCTTTTCCATAATGCTCCTATTGTGCTACACAATGTTCTTGTGTGCCGTCCGTATGAACTTTTATATATTTCTTACCTAGTTTATGGCCGTCTTTATTAATAGTCTCCCAACCATTTCTTTCGTAGCCTATATCACTTTTAGTATATCTCATTGTCATATACTCAAGATCAAATGCTTTACGACCTAACCATTGTATAAAACTCCAAACATTATAGTCACCGCCACCTTGTACTTCTAATAGTTCATCTTCAACTATAATGTTAAAGTCTGACATAGTGTTAGTAGGCTTAAACTTCTTCTCCCAACTGTATTGAGTTCTCATAGGTCTCATTTCCATACCTATTGACTTAAGACTTTCTATAATTTGTTCTTGATTTAGTCCAGGAACTTTTAATTGCTTGTGAAATTTCATTACGCCGCCTCCACTTCTGTTTTAAGTTGAGGATCATTACGATCAAACCAACCATTAGCAGTTTTATACTGACACTGGTAGTTTTTTCTAGTACCGCCCTCTCCAGGTATCCATTGTTCCGCTCTGCTTTTAATAGCAGAGTTCCAATAAGATTCATCGCCTGGGGTGTGATGGGTACGACATTTCCACTGCTTGTCCTCATAATAGAACTGAGTAGCAATTTCCCAACTCTCACAAATTGGTCCTTTACCGTCGCCATTTTTACCAAGATCACGTATCTCCCAGTCAATGATATACTCTTCAAAAGCCTCGTTTTTGTATTCTATAAGTTTAGAAAGTGTTGGAATACCATTAGCAACAATACTATTAATATTGGATTCAGTAAGGTCAGTTACAAAATAAGTGCTACCGCCTTTGAATTTCCAATGTGCTTCGTCAACACCGTGTTCATAAACTTCGTTATGAGCCGCATAATTCTCTCTGTGTTGTGTGTTAATTACTAATGTTTGCATAAATCTCCTACCTTTTTATTTAAACTATACATATAGTATAGCAGAAAAACACTAGTTGTCAAGTGTTTTATGTGTTTTTTATGGAGAAATTTTCAGTATAGTACCATTTATTTTGTATGGATGCTTTAGTTTTTACTCTTGCAACAACGTCTACTGGTACAAAGTCCTTCCATACATTAAATATTATGCTTTTAGTTGTTTCGTTTTTAGTATCACAGTACTCATACAAACGTCCTGATCTATCTGTAAGGTAGTAATATTCTTTTTGCTTTGCAAATCTGCTATGTCTTTTAATAAATGTAACAGGTTTCAACTCTGTGCGGAATTGTCTGTAATCTATTTCTGCATCAGAGTCTTCAACACTTTCAAATCTATTACTTAAATCTATAAACGTTTGCTCCTCTTGATAGAAGAAAGGTAACTTAACAAACATTGCCAGATGTTTTCTTTTACATGTATTATTATCACACATTTTTATGAATGTACCTAACTCTGTTTGCCAATCTGATAGGGAATAACCTAATAATTTTTGTGTTGCTATGTCTTCTGCAAAATATTTTAGTACTTCATCTATATATTTTTTATATCTACCAGTCTGTTGTTTATTAACTTTAAGTAATTTGTCCTCATAAAAAACTTCTGTAAAATTGATGGCGTATTTCATATCTGTATTGCCTTGTATTGTTTTAAAATACATAGCCAACATTGGATTTACTGAAAACATTAATGTTTCGTTTTGTCTTTCCGTTTCTCCATCATCAAATATATTCCAATCTATATCATCTAATTTAGTTTGGTAGTTTGTATTAGGTAATTGCATTTTTAATCTCTTTCATGTTACGTCTATCAAACCACTGCCTCATAAAATACTTCCTTACTATTGCAACTATTGTAAATACTGTAGTTAAAAATATAGTCATTAATAAATTATTTGCAGAGTCGTTATCATTTATTCCTAGTAATGTTCCTATCCATAATAATAAAAAATTTAAAGGAAAATTTATTACTAATGCAAATAGTGTATCAACTACTGCTTCTCGCATTGCCTGTTTCTTTTTCAAACTATTCATGTACAAAGTACCCTTCCATATCTGGTGTTATATTTAATTTATTTGCTGGTTGTTGACCATATGTTAATTTAAATAATGCAAAGTCTTCCTTGTGTTCAAATATAGCATCAACACATAAAGTTAAATTATAGTCACCTTCGCCCCAACTCTTTTCAAAACTAATTTTTGCTTTAGAATCCTCTGCCCATTTAAAATACTTTCTTAATGTATTATGCATAGCATTGTCATGAATGTAATCATAATCTCCGTCGTCTTTTACGTTGGCTTCAATTACTCGTACTTTCATTTTTTCTCTTCAAATACATTACTATACCATATACACTTATAATAAACCAAAAAACTTCTATAACCATACTTGCTTTGTTCATTGTATGTAATAAA
>Ga0115013_10000495_pt1 | contig 23893 bp, 27 predicted proteins | sample SouAtlMetagenome_2_FD_88686 | JGI IMG/M metagenome (GOLD analysis project Ga0115013, IMG submission 88686) | Marine eukaryotic phytoplankton communities from Atlantic Ocean - South Atlantic ANT15 Metagenome | ecosystem: Environmental > Aquatic > Marine > Oceanic | place: South Atlantic Ocean...
TGTCTCGCAGAAGGAGCAATATTTCTTAAAGAGTCTCCAGATGTTATTGCTACGTTTGAAACGAGATTTAAAGAGGCTGTTGCTAGGATGAAAAATCTTTCAGAAGGTAGAAAAGTTAAAGATGAATACAGATACGACAGTCTTCGGATTGGAGTATCTTAATGCAAAAAATTGAAAGTTTAAAAGGTGCAAGAGTTGCCTTACTAGGACTTGGTATATCTCAAATAGATTTTGTAATCGGTGCTGAAAACAGCAACGAATGGGATGAAGTTTGGGGTATAAATTCTGCTTGCGGTGTATTTAATTGCAGCAGAGTTTTTATGATGGACCCACCAAGCAGGTTTTTAGACAGTGATGATGCTGGCAAACAAACTCAAGTAATGAGAAGAGTTTTGCCTGATTTGTCTGTGCCTGTTTACACTTGTGAATTAGATGACAGAGTTCCAAGTGCTGAATTATATCCAATAGAAGCAGTTTGTAATTATACAAAAAGTGCTTATTTTAATAATACAGTGGCTTACGCTATTGCTTTTGCTTACTATCATGAAGTAGGCACGTTAGAACTGTATGGTATAGATTTTTCTTACAAGGGCGACATGCACTTTGCAGAAGCTGGTAGGGCTTGTGTAGAATTTTGGTGCTCAAAAGTTATGGAAGGTGGCATGATGATTGGCGTTAGCCCAAGAAGTTCTTTACTTGATGCAAGTGTTCCTTTGAAAGAAAGGCTGTATGGTTATCATAGATTAGCTGACCCGATTGTTGCGGTACCACATAACAATCAATGGGTTATAGAACCTAATAGTAAAATAAGAGATGTTTTAAAAAAAGAAAACATAGCTGTTATAGAAGAAGAAACACCTCCAGAACCTTATAAAGGATAATGGCAGACTCTCTTTTTGAATTAGGAAAGATTAGCGTTCATACAACTCAAAACCGAGGTCATACTCCTGAGTTTTGGGCAGAGCAAGCAACTAAAAAAATATGTGAAATTTCTGAAAATGCTCCAGAACATGTTAAACAACAAGCTTATGCTTTTCAAAATCATGTTTATACTGTCATACTTATGACTATAAAAAACAGTATATCTTCGGACAGAACAACTGTGGTAAACTTACTCAGAAAACAAGGTCATGAAGACATGGCTAAAATTATTAAGGAGCTTTGATATGGCAATAACATCAGCAATAGCTACAAGCTTTAAACAAGAGCTATTAGTCGGAACTCATAACTTTACTGCTAGTTCCGGTAATAGTTTTAAATTAGCTTTGTACACAAGCAGTGCTACTTTAGGTGCTGGCACAACAGCTTATGTAACAACAGGACAAGCATCAGGAACAAATTACACTGCTGGAGGAAATGCTTTAACTAGCGTAACTCCATCAACATCAGGAACTACAGCTGTTTGTGATTTTGCAGATTTGACTTTTGGCACAGCTACAGTCACAGCTAGAGGTTGTTTGATTTATAACGACACTCAATCTGATAAAGCTGTTTGTGCAATAGACTTTGGCGGAGACAAAACATCAACCGCTGGAGATTTTACTGTTGTTTTCCCTTCGCCTACAGCTACAGGTGCAATAATTAGACTAGCCTAAATTTTAGGTTATTGTGTTAAACTTCTTATTTTAGAAGTTTATTTTTATGGCTCTCACAAAATTCAATTTTAAAGCTGGTATTAACAAAGAAGAGACAGAGCTTTCAAATGAAGGCGGCTGGGTTGATGGTAATTTTATAAGGTTTAGAAAGACTAAAGTAGAAAAAATAGGTGGCTGGATTAAAAATACAGCAAATAGTTTTTTTGGTAAAGCTAGAGCTTTAATTACATGGACTTCTGTAGAAGGTAATAAATTCTTAGGTGTTGGCACCACAACAAAATATTATATAAAAGAGGGTAATGCTTACAACGACATTACTCCTTTAAGGCAAACAACAGCAGCAGGAGATGTTACTTTTGCGGCAAGCAATGGCTCTTCTACTTTAACTGTGACAGACGCAAATCATGGTGCTAATGCAGGAGATTTTGTAACTTTCAGCGGAGCTGCCGCTTTAGGTGGAAGCGGAAATATTACCGCTGCTGTTTTAAATCAAGAATACGAAATAGCAACCATTGCCACTGTTAATTCATACACCATTACAGCTAAAGATACCAGCGGCTCTACAGTTACAGCAAATGCAAATGACTCTGGTAATGGTGGTTCAAGTGTTGTTGGAAAGTATCAAGTAAATATTGGTACAGATACTTTTTTATCAGGCACAGGTTGGAGTGTAAATGGCTGGGGTGAAGGAAGTTTTGGTAGCAGCTCTTCTTTATCAGCAAATAATCAGCTAAGGCTTTGGTCGCATGATAATTATGGTGAAGATTTAATTATAAATCCTAGAGCTGGAAGCATATACAGATGGGTTGAAGCAGATGGTTTAAATACTAGAGCTGTAGATTTATCAACTACTTCTGGTGCAAATTTAGTTCCTACTAAAGGCTTACAAGTTTTAACTTCTGAAACCGATAGGCATTTAATTGTTTTAGGAGCTGATGCTTTAAACGATGCTGGCACCGCAAGAACAGGTCAGGCAGATGCTATGTTTATTGCTTTTTCTGACCAAGAAAATTTATTAGAATTTGAACCAAAAACTACTAATACAGCAGGAAGTTTAAGACTTTCAAGTGGTTCTGAAATTATTGCTGGCACAAAAACTAGACAAGAAATTGTTGTTTGGACAGACACAGCTATTTACAGTATGCAGTTTATTGGTCCGCCTCTTACTTTTTCTTTGAATTTAATTAATGAAGGTGTTGGTTTAATTTCTCCAAAAGGTTTTGTAAATTCTAGTAATGGCGTGTTTTTTATGAGCCAATCTGGATTTTACATTTACAATGGTGTGGTAAATAAAATACCTTGCACATTGCAAAACCATGTTTTTGATGATTTAGATGTGTCTCAAGCTTATAAATGTTATGCAGGTTTAAATGCACAATTTTCAGAAGTTTGGTTTTTTTATCCATCGCTTTCAGAAGGCAGTGGAGAAATTTCTAAATATGTTATTTATAACTACGAAGAAAATGTTTGGAGTCTTGGTTCTTTAACAAGATATGCTTGGTTAGATGATTATAATAATTCAAACCCTATAGCTTCCGGCATAGTGAGCTCAAACAATTTTTTATATGACCATGAAAGCGGTTCAAACGATGATGAAAGCCCAATGTCAAATGTTTTTATAGAGTCTGGAGATTTTGATGTGGCTGATGGCGAACAACTTGCTTTTATAAAAAAAATTATTCCAGATATAAAATTTTTATCAGATTTTGGTACGTCTCCAAACCCTGCAATTAATGTTGTTTTAAAAAAAAGAAATGCTCCGGATGAAAGTCTTTCTACTGACTCTACTTCACAAATTGAAAACACAACATCCAGAAACGATGTCAGAACAAGAGGCAGACAATTTGTTTTGCGTTTTGAGTCTGACGATGATTTATCGCCAACAGCTAGGCAAAAAGATTTTAAATGGAGATTAGGAGCTACAAGATTAGATGTAAACCCATCAGGACGTAGATAATGTCTAAAATATTAGAAACTAATCTGCCTGTAGCAACTAATGAGGTCACTCCAGATTTATTTAATAGATTAGTAAGAATTTTAGAAATAAATTTATCTGCTGTAGACCCAGAAAAAATACCATCTTTTACACAGGCAGAGGTTGAGGTTTTAAATTTTGCTACAGGAGCAGTAATTTTTAATACTACAAATTCAGTGCATCAAGCTTTTGATGGTACTAGACTAAGAAATTTATACGCATCTGAAGCTTTAACTTCTGGAATTAGTGGTACAATAAGCCTAGGTGCAGTAAGCGTCACTACGAGTTAATGACATGAACGAAAGATTAAGAGAAAGAATACAAAATTTTGCAGGTGCTGACAGAGGAATGCAACTCATGCCAGACACAGGAATTAACTCAGGAATGCAACTTATGCCAGACATAAGGCGTGATGGACTACCAAAAACAGGAATGCAGCTCATGCCAGACATAAGGCGTGATGGTCCTGTTACAGATAGAGAAGGAGCTATGCAACTCTTAGAACAAATTGAAGATTTAGGAGGCAACATATCTGATAGAGAGATGGGATTATTTGAAGGAATGTCTCCTAGAGATATTAAAGGCGTGGAGTTATCGAAAAAATTAGATAGAGAATTAAGAATGAGAGGAGCTCCTGAGCCTAGTATTCGTGGAACCATTGAAGACAAAATGAGTGCAATTAAAATGTACGATTTGATGGATGCTTTATCTCAAAACAAAGACTCTTTATCTAACAGAGAAGCACAATATTTAATAGAAAATTTTGATGTAGATATTGATGGCAAAGACTATCAGTTTGAAGGCGATGGTGGTTTAGATTTAATGGGTCTGAGACAAAGACTTGGCTTAGAGCCAATGTACGATGCAACCGGCACAGAATTTGATGAAGTAATGGTAATGCCAGAAGCGGAAGCTTTATCCCAGATGGGAAGAGGTCCAGACACTGAGCTTGCACATTTAGAACCCGGAGATGTTGTTATTCCTCCTGCTGTTTTAGAAAATGACCCGATGTTAGCTGACGTTTTAGAAGAAAGAATGTCAATGGCTGGAGTAGACCCAGCTAGTCGTGTTGCTGGAGTTGGAATTGCATCTTTAAACCCGAACACAGGATTAGAAGAATTTGGTTTGTTTAAAAGCATTTTAAAGGTTGCAGCAGCACCTCTTAAAGTAACTAAAAAAGTAGTAAAAAGTGATTTATTTAAACAGTTAGCTCCGATTGCAGCTAACTTTATACCTATTCCCGGAGTCGGACCTCTTGCAGCTATGGCAATTAGAGGAGCTATTGGTGGTGCAGCTTCTGGAAAAGGATTAAAAGGAGCGGCTTTAGGTGCTGCTATGTCAGCAGCTGGTGGTGCAATGGCAGGAATGAAGCCCGGTATGGCTCCTGCGTTAGCAGCAGGAACAAAAATTACTCCGCAAAATTATTTTAAAGCTACTGCATTTGGTAAAAATCCATTTACAAGTGCGAAATCAGGAATTGCTGCATTAACCGGTGGTTCTGGTGGCTCTGGCGGTGGTGTAGGTAAATTACTTGGCGGCTTAGGCGGTGGCAGCTTAGGCGGTGGTAGCTTAGGTGGTGGCGGTGGTTTAGGCGGTCTTCTTGGTGGCGGTGGACAACAAGGCGGTATGGGTGGCGGACTTGGTATGGGTGGCGGACTTGGTATGGGTGGTCTTTTGGCTGCTGGTTTACCTGCCGCATTTCTTGCTAAAAAAGCTTACGATGAAGCCAAAGAAGATTATGGCGTACCAATGACTCCAATGACTCAATTTGACTCAATGGGTAGATACAATATAGAAGCAGAGATAGCTAGAAGAATGGGCAAAGAACAGCCTAATCCTGTTGAGTTTGGTTTATTACCGGAGTTGCCACAATTATCTGGCGGAGCTCCTATTGAGCAACCTGTGCAAAAAGCTGCTTATGGCGGTCCTATAATGGCTTTTGCCGAAGGTGGAGATGTGGCTTTAGAAGATTTTGAAAGAATGTCAGGAGACATTAATGGAGCAGGCACAGAAACAAGTGATGATATACCTGCTATGTTAAGTGATGGCGAATTTGTAATGACAGGTCAAAGTGTAAGAGGAGCTGGAGCTTTTGATATGACAAAAGGCGAAGGCGGAATAATTACTTTGGTTCCCTCCTTAGAAGAAGATAAACAACGTGGTACAGATTTAATGTATCAAATGATGAATGAGTTTAGTAATTATGCCCAGCCAATTTAATCCTATAAAAATGCAAGCTGGTGGAGCACCTATGCCCTACATTTCTGGTATTAGCAGATTAACCGGTGAGCTTGACCCTTTAAGCAAACAATTACTTTTTGGTTTAGGTGGCAGGGGTGGATTTATTCCCGGAGCCATGCGAGCAGCAGAAAGAACTTTTTATGATGCTGATGGCAACCCTGTAGTTATAGACCAGCAGGTAGCAGATTTAGAGCAAGACCAATTAGCAGCTTCTGATAGAGGTTTAGAGTCGTTAGGTTTGTTAAGAGATACCTATGGAGCTTATGACCAAGGAAGAACTCAACAGTTTATGGACCCTTATGAAGATGCTGTAGTACAGCAAACTATATCTGATGTTTTAGAACAAGGCGACTTAGCTGATATTCGTGCAAGAGCTGGAGATATTGGCAGAGGTGGATTAGCAGCTTTTGGCTCAAGAGCTAGGCTAGGCGGACAAGAAAGAGCAGAAGCCATAGGTCGTGGCTTAGGAGAAGCGATTAGCGGAATTAGAAGTAGAGGCTTTGGCGAAGCACAAAGATTAGGCATACAAGATTTTATGAGGCAACAAGAAGCTAAAAGATTTGGTGTAGGTAGTTTAATGAATTTAGGTCAATATGGCATGCAAACAGGCGGCATGAGACAACAGCAACAACAAAATGTATTAGACGCACAAAGAGCAAATGCTATGCAGAGACAACAAACGCCTTTGATGCAGTATCAATCGTTGTTGCCTTTTATACAGACTGTGCCAACCTCAAGAACACAAACAACAACAGGCTTTGCTCCTAAACCAAGTGCTTTACAAACAGCTCTTGGCACAGGACTTAGTGCTTTCGGAGGTATTGGTAGCTTGTTAAAGCCCAGTGCTCAAACAAATTATAACTATGGTTCTAATCGACAAAATCAACAAGCTCAACAAGCTCAACAAGCTCAAACTTCTCCAGCTGTAGCTTCAACTTTTAATCCTTCTTTCAACAGTCTTAAACCTTATGACTATCAAGCAAGTTTAAAAGCTGACCCTTTTGGAATTAATCAAGGAATGCAAAATTTTATGAACACACAAAGTAGTTTTGGACCAACAACAAGCACTCCTATTTCTTCCGACCCTTATGGTATACAACAGGGCTTAAGTAATTTTCAAATTGGCGGTCCTAATCCTTTTAATCCTTCCGGAATTAATTTTGGACCACAGCCAACAAATCCTTTTGCAACTCCAAGCAGCAATGCAACCTTTACTACTCCGAGTTCTAATTTAAACGTGAACTCATTACCCGGACCTGTTTTTGGAATATGACAATAAGCAGAGAAAACATACCTCAACAAATGTTTTACGAAGAGGGTGGAGCGGCTAACTCTACTGATATTGGTTTGCAAGAATTAGCAAGCTTAATTAAACAAAAACAAGATTTCGGTGCTAATAAGGCTAAATATGAAGAACGCTTAGGCGGAATGATAGAGCCCACACAGCCAATGGATATTTATGAGGCTGCATCACAATTAGGCAAGGGTTTGTTACAAACTCCTAATACCGGAGGTGCTTCTGCATTTACCGGATTAGCTGCTGGTTTTAACAATATAGTAGACGAGTCAAGACGCAGAGACGAAACAGCAAGACAAGAAAGACAACAAGTGGCTATGAAAGCTATGGAATTAGCTATGGAAGATGAAAGATTAGCAGAAAAGTATCTTAACGATTACAACATGAAAGTAATTGACAATGCTAATAAAAAAGTAGATTACGTCACGATTGAATATATTGATGCAGATGGCAAGAAACAAACCACAAGAAAGGCTGATACAAACGCAAACGCAGCAGAAATAAATGATTTAATTTCAAACTTTCAAGGAAAAGAAGTTAAGCCTACACAAATCACACAAGAGATAGGTGGGGTCACTGCGATTGATGAAGAAATAATTAAAAACATAGGAAAAAATGTTGCGGCATATAGTGAAAAAGCAGTAGCAGCTAGGGCTACTGTAGACCAAGTAAATTATGCAAGGGATTTAGCAACACAACTTGGAGAAGAAAATTTTGGACCTACAGAAACAGCTTTTTTAGGTATGAGACAATTAGCAGATGAACTAGGTTATGGCGAACTTTTTAACATAGACTCAACTAATTTAGGAAGAAAAACAGCCTTAAATCAACTTTCTATGAGCTTTACTATGGGCATTGTTTCACAAACCAAAGGAGCTATATCTAATAAAGAGATGGAATTATTTATTCAAGCAGCTCCTACACTTGGCTCTACTTATGAAGGTTTTATGGAACAGCTAAGACTTTTAGATAAGTTAGCCAAAAGAGACTCACAGTTCAATACAGAATACTTAAAAGAATTAAATAGACTAAATAAAGAAGGTAAAAATGCAACTGAAATATCTTCCTTGTTAGCAGAGTTTGAACTAGATTTTCAAAAAAACTTTCCATTGTTTGATGAAAACGACAAAAAAATTATAGATGATGCTATTGCTAATGAAGATGCTTTAGCCGAAGGCTTTGACATAGATGCTTACAAAAAAGAAATAGAAGAAAAGAAAAGAACAGCAGCTAAAAAAGGCGGTAATGCAGAGCCAAAAAATACAACCATTTTTACTCAAAAAGGAGAAGAGCTTTTTCAAGAATATTTAAAAGGAAAAGAGAATCTCAGCGAATTAGACAAGCAAATAGCAAGGCGAATAATTGAGGAAGAACTTGCAAAAAAACAAAAAGAGGATTAATTAAAAATGTCTATGACTTTAGATGAGCTACGAGAAAAAGCTGAGGCTTTGGGAGCTCAAAAAGAAGCTTATGATAGAGAAATTGATGACTACACACTAAGAAAAGTAAGAAGCAATCTTTTTTTTGATGACGAAACCAGAGTTCAATTTTTAGCTAATCAAAGATTTCCAGACGAAGATAAACCTGCTGATAGATATTTCAATCAAGATGGTACTTTGTTTTACATGGATGATGATGGTAAATTCCAAAAAGAATTTCCTGATAACGATGTAGTCGGTTTTTTTAAAGGTACTGTAGCTCCTAATATAGTTCCTGCTGCTACGTTTTTAGCTGATGTTGGTGGTGGAATGGCAGGTGCTAAAGCAGGTTTTGAATTTGGTCAAAAATTGCCAATACCCAATCCTGTTATTAAGGGTGGAACCACTCTTGTCACTACAGGTTTAGGTGGTCTTATTGGTACATATTTGTCTGGAGGCTATGCAAGACTTGGTAGAGAAGGTTTGATTAATACATTTTATAACACACCTCCAGAAGAATTATCTGCAATGGTGGAAGACCAAGAAATATCATCTATGTTTGGTGCTATACCTTTTGGTCAAGGAGCTACCAGAGGCTTAGTAAATAAGTTTCGAGGTAAAGAAGACTCCCTAAAATATTTATCTAATTTAAAAGGTGATGTAGACAAAGTTGTACAAGATGCAAAAAAACAATTTGGTATAGATTTGACTATTGCTGAAGCAAGCGAGATAGGTTCCAGAGCACAAAAGATACAAAGATTTTTAGCAGAACAACCCAACATTGAAAAGTTTGGTAAGTTTTATGCTGATAGGTCTTCACAGGCAAAAGAAGCTATTGAGGTTTTAGCAGATAAATTTGGTGGCACTGGAAAAGTTTTTGGTGATACACCAACTGCTGTAGCAAACAAAATGGGTGAGGTTGTAGAAGAGCTTACAAAAAGAAGAAAGACTAGAGCAGGAAAATTTTATAACAAATTAAAAGATGCTGGTTATATAAAAGTCGATGGTATAGAAAACATTGTCAAACAAGTTGATGATGCTATGGGTTCAGTAAAAAGCCCATCAGCCGATACTATTAAGAATTTTGAAAAGTTTAAAAAAATGTTTTATGACGCAGATGGCAATTTGGTTGATGATTTAATGTCTTTAGATGCAAGACGTACAACAGAAATGAGAAAGCTTGCTTCTAAATTAACTAAGGCTGGTACAGGTGATGGTGCAGCTATGTTTGGCATAATGGATGACTTAGCTCATCTTATGGATGAAACAGAGCCTTTATACAACTTAGCAAGAAGAATTTATGACCCTAACAAGCCAGCTTTACAACTTGTTGCTAAAAGCACAATAGGAAAGTATGCAAAGTTTGTGACTGATAAAAAAGCTGCTAATGCTTTAAAAGATGTTTTTGACCCAAATGTTAGTGCAAGAAGTTTGCAAAATGTAAAAAGAGTTTTACAAGCAGTAGACCCAGAGCTATATAACTTAGCAAAAAAAGATTTTTTATTATCACAGCTTTCTAGGTTTAGCAAAGAAGGAAGATTAGAACAAGGCTTACCAAACTTTCAAGCTCATTTTTCACAAAAAAATGTAAAAGATGCTATGAAGGTTATGTTGGAGCCAGAAGAATTTGCTTCGTTTTACAAGCTTAATGATTATCTAGGCAAAGCTTTTTCTATACAAAAAGGTGGTTCACCGACTCAACCATTTTTTGCGATGGGTGTAGAGTTAGCTAATGAAGTACCAAAAGGAGTAACTAGAGGTTCTTTAGAAGCGAGTTTAGCTACGCAAAGATTTTTAAGAAACTTAGTTACTTTAAACTTTGGTGATGACATAGCACAAAGTATTGCGTTAAGACAAAACGAGGCTTATCAAAATCAATTAGCAGATTACTTGCTTACAGGTCAGCCAATCGAAGATGTTATAAAAGTCTTTGATACTTATGGCTATACACAAGCACAAGGGCTTATCAGAGGAGCTGATGAAGCGGTTGATTATATAAGTGATGATGATGATGTTAGTTATCGAAATGAGAGAATTAAAGATGAGGTCAGAGAAGAGTTAGAAACTTTACAAAATCAACAATCAATAAACATGGCACCACAAGTTAATGTGCCTATCTTTGATGTTCCGGAAATGACTTCAACAGAAAGAATGTCGCCAAGTATTTTGCCTAATGAAAAAGACAGAGAAATAGCTATCAGAAATGTATCAGAGGGTATCGGAAGCTTGGTCTAGCTTATTTGAAATTTTAATTAAAGCTCCATCGACATCATATTCAAACTCTAAACCAATAAAAGTTTTATCATCAATTTCAAATAAAATATTTCTTGAAATTAATCTGAGTAAGGCTACCTGATGGTGCATGTTAAGCTTAGTAAACATATCAATAATTTCCTGTGGGTCTTTTATTTCATAAGACTCAGGTAAATTTTTTGGTTTTCTTTTTATAATACCAAACATAATTAAGCTTGTTCGCTATGAGCTTTTTCAATTAAGATTTTTAATTGGTCAATTTTTGAACGTCTTTGTTTATTACAAATGTCTTGCAATAAATTGTAAGTGTCCACATCAACAGCCAAAGTTTTCCTGCCTTTTGGGTATTTAATATTTTGTATAGTTTCATCCATAGTGTCGTACATTGTATATAAAAATATAAAGATTTACAATTCTTTATCAAGTAAAAACTTTATTTAATAGGCATAAATACCTCCCTCAGCTCTGGCTTTGTCAGCATATTCTGAAAGGCTCATTTTTGGTTCAAAGTTCAAATCTCTTTCAATCTTCAAGCCATAAGGTAGCTCAATGGCTTCAAGCTCTTTAAGGCTTACATAACCAACCTCTGGGCAGCCTTGTCCTAAATCGCAAAGACCAAATAAAAGGTCGCCATCTTTTTTACTTATTAGCCAAGTAGAACCACCTGCCGGACTGAACAATTTTAAGTATGGCTTGTCCTTACCATCACCTTTGTTTTTAGATAGTTTGTTCTCTATCTCTTTAGTTATGAGCTTCATGGCTCCTCCTTGTTTTTATTAAGGTCGTCTAGAAAATCTAGCGTCTTAACTACTTCATCTAGTAAGCCTTTGTTTTGAGAGTATTGCCCTAAAAACAATACTGCTTTAGCTTCGTTTTTTTTCATTTTTTTACCTCGTCTAAATAAATTTCATAAACCTTTTCTCTGTCTATAGAGTCTCCAAGACCCCACATGTGAAATCCGCTGTAAACAACAGATTCGTAAGGACCTTTTAAATAAAGGCTAATAGATTTTTCAGCATCAGCTTTTGACATTCCCTCTTCGCTGTAGCATTCTAAAACATAGTCTTTGAATGCAGCCAAGTCTTTAGGACATGGCTTTGAAACAGGAGCATCATACTTGTCTAAAAATAATAAATTATTCACAGTAACACCTCCAAAAGTTTTAGTGAAAGTAATGGCAACCATAAGTAAGGAACAAGCAAAAGGTCATCAACTTTGTTTTTGAAAGCAACCCAAAGGTCCTTTCTGTCTGCTTCCTCGAACAATCTGTCGTACTCAGCAAGAGACGCATTTAAAGTGGCAACACTCATTTTTCCTCCTTTTTATAATTAATCATTACATTTACATATTACACTGTTTTGCATAAATGTACAACTATTTACACATAAATAAATGTTTATAAATAGTTGCAAATAATTATAAATAATGTACTATAGCTATATGATTAATTTAAAACTAAATAAAAGGAGGTGTTAATCATGGAAGGAAGTGTTCAAAACAGGTTAATGAGTAGAAAAGGTTATCTGCTTGGCAATGAGCCAAAAGTAGGTGATGGTGCTACTTACATGGCTTATTCTGACAGATACCCATTATCTGTTGTTGCTGATTTCAAAGTTGGCAAAAAGGTCTTAAGCAGAATATTAAAGCTTCAAGAAGACAGTGCTAAATTGGTTGCTGGTAGCATGGACAGTGAAGGTCAAAAATATGTTTACAGCGAAAACCCTGATGGTGCTGCTTACTATGTCAGAGAGGTTGATGTCTACGAAGATGGCGTTCTCAAAGGCAGAGTTTACGAAGAAGTTTATAAAAACGAAAAAGGAAATTATGTCTTGGTCAATAAAAAGAATAAATATCCTATAGTTTTCGGTATGAAAGAAAAATACAGAGACCCAAGTTTTTAAGGAGGTAAAAAAATGAAAAACAGTATAATTAATTTAAATCATGAAATTAGTCCTAGAATTTCTTGGTTTGAAAAACCAAACTATGAAAAATATAAAGGCTACTCTTATAAATATGAAATTCATGAAGAAGACGATAATGTAAAAATTTTTCATGATATTGTTTATGGCGGTGGCAGATTTGAAGATGGTGGTTTTGAAGTCGCAGTAGATTTTACTCCTTACAGTTATTTGTCAGGAGAACAATTTAAAAGATGCGTTGATGAAATTGAAAAACAAAAATTCTGCGAAGAAATGTTTGATTGGATGAAGGAACAGATTTATCAAAAAAGAGTCAAACCTGATTAGTACATGTTAAAATCTTGTTCGTGAACGAACAATATAAGATTAAAAATTACTTACTTGCCATGCAATCGCATTGGCACATTTCACAACCACTATATAAAGCAGTGCAAGAAAGTTTGCCGGAATTAGCTAAACATGCAGCCGGTGGTGGTGTAGAAAAAATGCAAAAAAATTTTATACATAAACATCTATCAAAGATTTATCCGGACATATACAAAGTGCCTTTGTTCAGAAGAAAGTTTTGCAAACTGTTGGTAAACGAGATAGAAAACTTTAATAAGAAAAAAGGTTTTGCTGTCAATCCAGATGAGGATGAGCTCAGACAAATTCCCGAAATAGTTTTAAAAACAGAAATGCCTGAGATTTATGAGAACATGTGGTTCGTGGTCCGGTCTGTTTTAAATCCAATTTTTTATTCTATTTGGCAAAGAAATTGCTATGGGATTAGCTCAATACAAATAGCTAATTATAATTTAAAAGATAAAAAACAAGGTGCTTGGCATCATGACGCATCTGCTGATATAAGTGTAGTGGTACCACTCAACACCGGAGATTATAAGGGCGGAGGAACAGAGTTTCATAATTATGGCAGTATCAGCCCTTTACCATCAGGACACGCTTTAATTTTTCCAAGCTTTACCAATATGCACAGAGGTTTGCCGGTTGAATTTGGTAATCGTTATCTTTTAGTTTTTTGGCTTTATGATAAGAGCAGGGTTAAAAGACTGATAGATTGTGGCTTACCATAAATCTCCCAGCTCTACTGTCTGTATGCCTTCAATGTTGTAAGGCTTAAATTTGTTTTCTTTTTTAGATTTTAATAAAGTTTGAAACGCTCTTTCATTTCTTGCTGCGGCATACTTTAAAGCTTCTTTAGAAAGAGAATATATAGCGTATGGATAAGGATGTACTTTTTCTTGAGCTAAGAAATTAAAACCCTCAGCTTTAAGGTCCGAAGCTCTACATGCTTCAACATATAATGCAGCTTGCATGTGATACCTAAAACCATTGATAGCGTTCTTAAATCCTCTTGGCGAAGCATCACGACAAGTTTTTAAATCCCAAACTAACTCGCCATCATACCAATCAAGTCTTGACTTGAAAGGATGACCGCACCACTCATAGCACAATGTTAATTCCACTTTGTCTAATTTACTTGGGATGTAATCCGCCACTACATCTCTTCTGTCCATACAGACTTCATAAAGCTCTGAGCTTATTGGTGTTCTGTTGCCAGCGTCTTCTAAAAATTCTTTATATGCTTGTTTTCCGGTAGTGGTTCTTTTATCAATATCAGGCTCAATAACAAACTCTTTATCAAAGTTATGATGTTCTAAAAATACAGTATGTTGAACCCTACCTTCTAATAAAGCTGGAGTTGGTTGCAAACCTTTTTGATGTTTCCATGTATAAGCACACTTATCTATGCTGGTTAAGTCATGAGACCTAAACGCTTCGATTTTAGCGTAGTCATCGTATGGTAAGTTTTCGTATATTCCTGTTTTAAATTTCATATCTTAATGGGTGGAAGAAGACAGGCATATTGCTTGGGGAGAATTTGAAAGTATAAAGCAATAGACCCATCCCCTTCCATAAAGTTATTTAGAATGGCACATCGTCATCTTCGACTTCCGCATCAACAATGTCCTTCAAACTTTGTTTGTGACTCTCATCATCAACTGAGCGATTATCAGCGGCTGCTTCAAATTCAAAACTTTCTTTAATTAAATTTTGTTGCCACTCTGGAAGACCATCAAAAGCCTTAATCATTTTGTCAGACCTAGACTCTCCTGATACTTCTTGACAGTAATCAGTCAAATCAAAAACCAAACTTTCATTCTTAGTTGGTTTGATTTTAAATTCGTCAGGTCTAAATAAATCTGCAATCCTAGCTTTATTATCATCAGTGTGCTTAACAACTAACATTGCTGGTGCACCAACCATTTTTGATACATCAAACTCTGATAGCTCATCATCAGTAAAAGGCTTGCCTCTCCACAATTTTAAATCTTTAAAAAGTGCAGAGTTTTCATTTAATGATGCTGTATAAGTTTTTCCTAATACGAAGGGCTCACCATTTTCCATTTTGGTATCGCCTTGTATTTCCCAACTAACATGTAAGATGGTCCTTTTTTTAGGTGGACTATCTTTCCATTGCTCTTCTCTTGTTCCCAAGTCTACGACTCGGAAGCAAACTCCCTCATATTGACCTTCATCAATAGGAGTAAAGTTTGACTCTTCTTTACTTAACTTTAGAGACATGTTCTTTTACCTCCTCCATATCTATAATCATTTCTGACATTTTTTTATTAGGCATGTAAGTGTCTGCTCCAATAGGAGTGCTAGGATTTTTAATCCCAAACACTTGTACCTTGTTAATTAAATTGTGTGCACCTTCTTGAGCTTCGCCAGCTTGGTAAAAAAGTTTTTCTAACTTTGGATTACCATTGCCATCTTCCCAAGTAAATTGAACACTCCCTGCTGCATAAGTTTCGGCAGTAACACCGCCTAACCATTTTGCTTCAATGTTTTTCATATCTACCCTCTTGATTGGTTTATAAATTTGTGTATGATTATACACAAATAAATATTGGAAGTAAATCAGAATGTCACTAAAAATAAAACGCCCTAACAAGAAAAATTTCGACAGACCTTTTACTACAGATTACACAAACGATTTTATAGCCTTCATGTCTGAGCATGGTATGGAGCCAGACTCTAGAAGGGGGTTGGTGGTTGGTGGCGAAATAGGGCGTGCTTACATCAACCTCGGAGGCGAAAGAAAGTTGTCGGGCTGGTACCAGCTATGGTTAAACCAAGGAGTTCCATTTGGACGAGTTGGAGACTATAGAGTTTCTATGGACCAGCCCACAGCAATTTGGAAGCCAGAGAATAAAAAACGCCAAACAATGACGAAGGCAGAAAGAGAAGAGATTGAAAATCTGCGTAAAGATGTTGAGATTAAAAAGGCAGAAAAATATTCTAAGTCCGCAAAACGAGCACAGACAATGTGGGAGGCTGGAAAAGAATGCGAACGACACACTTACTTAGAGAAGAAAGAAGTTTTGTCCTATGGCTTGAAAGTAGACGAGAAAGGTCTTCTGATGATACCTCTCTTGGATGCTTCTTTAGCTGTGGTAGGTCTACAATTTATCAACGATGCTGGTACTAAGAAATTTCTTACCGGTTCTAAAAAAAGCGGCAGCTTTTTTATTCTTGGACAAGAAATATTAAAAAGCAGTGACACTGTTTATTATGCCGAAGGCTATGCTACCGCTGCGAGTATTTACCGAGACATGGAAGCACCGGTCTTTGTTTGTTTTGACGCTTACAATCTTTCCGCTGTTGCCGAAGGCATCTTCGAGACGCTGTCCGACAGGAAACACATTTTTATTGCGGACAATGATGAAAGCAAGACCGGAGAGAAAGAAGCTCTTAAAGCTTGTTCAATAATTACTAAGGCTGGTGGTATGGCAGAAGTCAGAATGCCTACCTCTAAGGGCGATTACAACGACCACAAGCAAGTTGCTGGAGAGCTGATGCCTATGCTCAATGTTTTAGACATCCCGGTGGAAGTTGATTTTGAAAGGTCTGAAAAGGGCAGAATGCTCAACACTAAAGATAATGTGCAAGCGGTAATAAGCACCCATAGCATTCATGTCCAATACAATGTAATTAAGAAACGAATGGAAATAGACATCCCACACATGAAGTTCATCGCTGACATGAAAGAAGAGGCTTCACTCGTAGAAATAGAAGACCGCTGTATCAAGCTTGGCGTGCCGCACACTAGGGTCAGAGATTATCTTAAAGTCTTAGCAAAAGAATACAATCCGGTAGCGGAATGGATAAACAGTCAAGCATGGGATGGTACATCCAGACTGCAAGAATTCCTCGACACAGTGTCCACCACGACACCACAAGCCCTGAAAGAGATGTTGCTCAAGAAATGGTTAATTAGTTGTGTGGCAGCGGTATATGAGCCCAATGGTGTCGAACTAGAAGGTATCTTGGTCTTTCAAGGAGCACAAGGTCTAGGAAAAACACTTTGGTTTAAAAGATTATGCGATTACAACAAAGGCTGGCTGTTGGAAGGTGCAACCCTTAATCCTAGTGATAAAGACTCAGTAAAGCGAGCTGTAAGCCATTGGATAGTCGAATTGGGAGAGATAGAGTCTACCTTTAAGAAGTCAGATATTGACCAGCTGAAAGCCTTTGTGACCTCCAAAACAGACGAACTCCGATTGCCTTATGACCGGGCGTTCACTACTTATCAAAGAAGAACAGCGTTTTACGCTTCAGTAAACGCCAGAGAGTTCTTAACAGATAGTTCTGGAAACCGAAGGTTTTGGACCTTATCTGTCAAAGAGATTAAATTTAATCATGGTATCGACATGCAACAGCTCTGGGCAGAGGTAAAAGAGACCTTGTATGTAGAAGGTCAAAAGAATTGGTTTCTCTCGCCAGACGAAAGGGAAATGCTCCAAGATAGCAATGAGGCATACCGAACACAGAGCTCGGTTGAGGACCTTTTGCTGGAGCACTGTGACTTTGACTCCGAACACACCGCACCGGTGCAAATGACGAAGTTGCTTCGAGACTTAGGTATAAAAAATCCAAGGATGCCAGACTTTAAAGACGCTGCTAGGGTCTTACATGAAAGAGGCATCGAGCCCAGAAGAAGTAATGGCAAGAAGGTCTATGATTTAGATTATGAAGCACCAGACCTAGGTAATGGGAATGGTAATTCGGAGTTTGGTGTAGGAAGTAGTTTTGATTGAGGTGAACGATGAATAAATGCTATGCCTGTGGCGGTAAATTAATCTGGGGAGGAGACCACGACATCCCGGAAGATGCTGAGGACCAAGAATTTGAAATAGTTACCAACCTGTCATGCCCTGACTGTGAGGCTATGACTTTGGTTTACCATCAGAAAAGATAGTGTATAGCTCAATAAAACAGTGTATAGCTAATAATATGCCACCCTGTCCAAAAATCCCTATATATCAGTGGTTTTATGCTATAGGTAGTGTTAGGTATATACTTTATTATTATTATTATTATATATATAGCATAAGCATAACAATGTATATTTATGCTGGTTATATATTAGGTATAAGTAATACGACCATACACTCTACACTCTACCCTGTTAGTGGTTTAAAATACTGATATGCCAAGAAAACCAAAGAAGCCATTAGTGGAAGTTAAGAACCAATTCGAGAAGGATGAGGAACAAGGTCTTACTGAAATGCAGAATGCGTTTGTCTGGCATTATACTGAGGGAGCTTGTTCACAGACAGAAGCAGCAAGGAAAGCAGGATATGAGTTTCCAGCGGTAGCTGCTAATAAAATGCTAAATGGTAAAGACTTCCCACATGTCACGAAAGCTATAAAGATTAAGCAAGATGAGTTAGCTGAGAAATATGCCATTACTCCGCAGAAGACAGGCACTATGTTATGGAAGATAGCAGAAGAGTCATTCGAGTCTGGGCAGTTCAATGCAGCTGTATCAGCAATTAAAGAGCTTAATCAATTAGCTGGTTTATCTGTTACTAAAACTCAAAATCTTAATATCAATGCTAATGTAAATAGCATGTCTAAAGATGATATTAAGGAGAGAATAAGCAAGTTATTAGGAGCTAGTACAGAAACTTATGACAATAAAGATATGTAGTTAAATAACTAAGTGGGAGCCGCTTCCCGCTTTTTAATTTATTTTTTCAAATAAAAAAAGTTTTTCAAAAAAGATTAATAAAATCAATAGCTTACATGCTGTCTGAAAGCCTTTTAAATAAAGGATTAAATAGCCTGCTGTGTGCAGAGCACTCCCAAGCTTGAAGGAACCCTATTGAAACGCCTTTTTTATAGGGATTTGCGGATTAATTTAGGGGGTACCCCCCAAAAACATATATACACATACAGTTATAGCTATAACTAAGTTAGATACAGAAATTTCTAAAAAAATTTGATGGTATTTGAATTGAACTCCGCAAGGTAAAACGAGATAACCTTGCGAAGCCATGGTACTTACGTACCTATTTTAACAACTCCCTGTCTACAGGACTAAAAGGTTTCATGTTTTGGTTTAACTTCAATTTGGATTTGATTTTTGCTGGGCTAATAAAGTCAATATTCATTTCTCTGGCTTTTCGAGTCATTTTTTTCATATCTATACCTAGATATATATTTAATAAATTTATATAAATCGAAACGAACTCAGGACCATGCCCTTATAGACTTTGCTTTTTTGTTTATTTCTAGCCATCAACAACCTCTTTTACTTTTTGGACATGTTCATCCCAAGTCATAAATATTTTTTGTTGCGTTATCGCATCCCATTTTCTTCGGGCAATCTTTCTAAAGTTGCCATCCTTAGAAAATTTTAATCTGACCCACTTGGGTCCTATACTCTTTACATAACATTTTCGGTAGCCACAGCCTTCGCCACGTAATCCGGTTTTTATGTCGTCATGGTAAAAATAAAATGTTTGTATCATTTTTATGACCTCCTTAAATTTTAGTTAAATTTTTGCCATAAGTACATTTTACCATATTTTTACAAAAATGTATACATTGCTTTTCTTATGTTTTTTTCTTTATAATGTTTTGCATGCTACAACCTTCCAGAGTTTGTACTTCTTGCCGCCAAGAAAAACCACTTGATTCTTTTGAGACCAACATTAAAAAAGAAGGCAAGATTTCTCGCAGTCGCAAATGTCGTCAATGTCGAGCAATGTCTAGAAACAAAAATCGTGCTAGCGAGCCAGCGAAGTATTTAAAGTTAATTTTTTCGCAGCTAAAGTATTCGAGAAAAAAAGATAATCCGGAGCTACCTTGGGAAATAGAAAAAGAAGATTTGTTGGCTTTGTGGGAGGAACAAAGTGGTAAGTGTGCTATCTCTAATGTTTTGATGACTACTGCTAAAGATGGTTCTGGTAAAAAAGAATTTAATGCTTCACTTGATAGAATAAATCCAGATTTCGGTTATACCAAGGAAAACATACAGTTGGTTTGCCATAGAGTAAATATTATGAAGCACACTATGTCTGCTGATATGTTGCTTTGGTGGTGTAAAAATATTGTTTTAAACAATCCTTAAAAGATATAAAATTGTCGTCATGTCTGATGTCGATATTTTTTCTATTCCGCAATATAAAATTGGTGGTCTTGTCAAAGCCCAAAAACAACTTGATGCTTTAAAACAAGAAAAAAAATCAATGCTCCAAGGTCAGCTCAAACAAGGAGTTGAAAAACCAGATGTCTCTCCAGCTATGAAAGGCGAAATAGCAAAACTTGAAGATGTGGTTAGAATGATGGAACAAGACGAAGCCAGAACAAGTTTTGAAGCTGTGGAAAAAATCACACCACCCGGTTTTCGTAAACTTACACCAGAAACTACAAAGTTTGATGAAGAAGGTAAACTAATTGGTTATCACTCTACCTCCTTTCCACGTAAGTTTGACATCTTCGATGACAGGTTTATGAGCACAGGTGTTGGCAGTCAAATGCGAGGCAAAGGATTTTATTTTGGCGACACGAAAGAAGGTGCTTTTGAGTTTAGACCAATGCAAAGACCTAAGATAGTGACTTTAGAAGACGCAGAAGGAAACGTACAAGCTTTATTACGTGATGGAGAGCCTACTAGAGAATTTTTAGATAGTGGCAGCACACAAGATATTGGAAACATTTTAGAAGGTTTGGAACGAGGCGGTGGTAATTTTGAAAACGCCTTAATGAGAACAGAAGATAACATAAAATATTTAAAAGATGAGTTTACTAAGAAAAAAACTCAAGCAGTGTTCAAAAATAAGGACCCTAAAGCAACATCTCCAGATGCTGAATACGCTTTAGAACAACTTAGTCAAGAACAAACATTAAAAGGTGCTTTTGAAAATTTAGATGTACTGCAAAAAGAAGGAAAATTAAAAACTCACTTTGGTCCACAAACTATTAAAGCAAAAATAGATTTAAAACCAGATGAAATCTTAGAATACGATGTACCAGACATAATGCGACAACCTAATCCTTTGGTTCAAGAAAAAATAAACAAGCTTGATAAGAAAAAAATCTTAGGCAGTGGTGCTACAGACAATCAATTTAATGCAATGCTTGGCGATGAATACATTTTGAGTGATGTAAAAAACTATATTCCCAATAATCCTATTTTTAAACAAGAAATGGACAGAATTGGCATCAAAGGAATTAGATACACAGATGGAGAAAAAAACAATTATGTGATTTTGGACCCTAGAATTATCTCTATTGCAGAAAGATTTGCTATTCCTGTGCCTTTGGCGGCAGGTATCTTGATGGATATGGATGAAAAAGCAAGCAAAACAAACGCAGAAGTACCAGAAATGAAACTAGGTGGTGCAATAAGAGCTGGAAAGGAAGTAAAAAAATTAACAAAAGAAGACTCAGAAAAACTTTTTGCACATATCAAAGGCATCGCTGGAAAAAAAGGAGGAGATGAGTTTACTAGATTTACAGGTATAGATGAAATAGTAGGAAACAGACCTGAGCTAAAGCAATTATCTTTAGATGAATTAAAAAATGAACTTAATCCTGATGGCACTTTATCTTTATATCGAGTTTTAAACATTGAAGAGGGTAATAAGTTTCTTCCAGAAAAAGGCATAAGGTCTACTTCTTTAAGATTGGACCCTGTTATGGCTATTGGCGAAGACATGAAAAAAATGATGGCAGGTATTATGTCTAAAGATTTTGGCAAAACTATGAATAGACCAGCATCTATTTACAGGTACGATGTACCTTTAGAAAAAGTACAGGCTTTTGTGCCCTCTTTGTTAAAACAAGTACCAAGCCGAACAAAACAAAGAAAAGATATAGATTTCATAGTTGATGCTGGCTTAAGAGAAGGAGAAGTTTTAGCAGACCTCACTGATATACCTCCTAGTTCTGTTTATCAAGTTCCTTTTAACGAAAGGTATCTTTACAGTAATCCAAAAACAAACCCTGTAGATTTAGATATGGGCTATGACTCAAAGCTTTCAAAAAACTTTTTTGACGATAAAAGAGTAAATCAACCAAAAGTATTTTTAGGAGCTCTTGGTCAGTTTGAAAGAGGTAGAACACCAGAAGGTATTCTTAAAAGAGCTATCCAATCAAAAAAAAGAACTTTTGAAGATTTAGGACTAGGCAAAGGAGATAGAAGATTTACTTTGCAAAGTTATGACCCAGAAACAGGTGGTTATACAGACAATGTGTTGAGAGAATATTTTCAAGGCAAAAGAAAAATACAAGACACTCCAGAAATTGTAGATGCAAAACAGCAACTTGACGATATGTACAAAACTTATGGACAAATTGTCGGCAAAGAAACAAAACCAAGAGGTTTAACATCTCTTTCTGGATTATTTTTAAATAGGCAAGTATTTCCTAAACCACAAAGACTAATGGATGAAGGCAAAGAAGGAGCTTTTATTGATGTTGGTACAGGTGCAGACATTTCTGGAACCAAGCCTGCAACAGGTCAAATTAGTATTGGTCCCGATGGCAAAGCACAGTTTAGAGTATCTTCACAAACCTATGATGAATTACCATCTAGAGATGGCAAAACAATAAAAACAAACCTCTTTAAAAAACAAAGAGGCTGGGAATGGACAAAAGTTCCGGAAGGTTATGACCCTAATCCAGCTGGAAACTTTCCAATAATATCTGTAGAAACAGGTGGTAAGCATATTTATACGTTAAGAACAGATTTTCCAGAGGGCGTGGACCTTAAAAAATACAAAAGCAAATCAGAGCCTAGGCTTAAACCTACTCTTAAAGGAGAAGTTATCAAAGGAGAACAAGTTGGCGAAATTAGCGTAAGAGGAAAAAAACATCCGGTTTACGATAAAGTCACAGCAAAAACTTACAACGACCCTAAAAAGAGACCAAAAACATTAAAAGCTTCTTTTGTTGGTGTTAAAGGCAAAAAGCTTGGTGGAATTATTAAAGCAGCAGATGCTGTAGAAGATGTTATAAAAAAAAAGAAAGCTGAAACTTCTCAACTTTACAAAGAAGGTTTAAAAAATAAAAAAATTTGGAACATGCCCTTGCCAACCAAAGCGTCTAGAGAACTTTTTGAAAAAAAACAAAAAATAGAAAAAATGGACATGATGCCCAAAGGCTACCTTAGAGATGGAACGCCAACAGAACTTACAAGACAAGAAAGAGCAAAAGCATTAGGCTTCCGAGTTGATGAGCCTGTTTATCATGGAACTTTTGAGGATTTAAGAAAATTTGATGATAGCTTAATAGGAACCAGAACAGACGAAGGTTTTTTTGGTAGAGGTCATTATTTTGCAAGAACACCGGGAGAAGCAAGCACTTATGGACCGAATGTCGAAGAATATTTTACTAGAGGAAAGCTATTAGACTTAACACCTACTACTTATGGAGAAGCAAATAAATTTAAAAATTGGGCAAATAAATTAAACAAAATAGGAGCTTTAGACGAACAAACCCAAAAAGGTTTGGCATCGTTAGATAAAATTGATGACTACATTGAAAAAAATGTAAAGCTTATAAAAGCAAAAAATGATGATGGCACAGAAGGATTTATAGCAAGAGTGCCGCATCCAGCAAAAAAAGGACTAATATTTGATAACCCTATTCGAGGTTTTGATGATAGACCCTTCCCTTTAAAAAAAGAAGACGCAATAGAAGACTTAAAAGAAAGTTTAATTTTTAATGCACAACATACGCCTATGATGTCACAAGGAATATCAACTGTGTTTCCCGGCTTAGAAAATACTATTTTTCAATTAGACAGATTTGTTAGATTTGGCGATGTAGGACCAGAAGTATTAACCAACAGAGCAATCGAAGCCGGCTACGATGGCATAAAGGTTGGCGATGAA
>Ga0115013_10000496_pt1 | contig 23884 bp, 17 predicted proteins | sample SouAtlMetagenome_2_FD_88686 | JGI IMG/M metagenome (GOLD analysis project Ga0115013, IMG submission 88686) | Marine eukaryotic phytoplankton communities from Atlantic Ocean - South Atlantic ANT15 Metagenome | ecosystem: Environmental > Aquatic > Marine > Oceanic | place: South Atlantic Ocean...
CCATTTTTTAATTTGAAAGTTTGTTTGTAATTTTACACTTAATAATGCGTTATCTATAATGCTAAGCAAAATTAAACTTTTTGATGAATTGCCTAAAGATTATCTGTATCATTTAAATTGTAACATTGTGAAACCTATTCAGCTCCTTTTTTTATCTATAATATTTATTTTTTCATCTTGTATTACTACTGAGACAACTTCATCAGGTTTCAAAGATGAAATATATTATACGGCTGACCAATATGCCCAAGTAGCAGAGAAAGAAGAACAAGAGCAACAATCTTTTGAAGAGGAACAATTACAAGATTCAGATGATAATGAAGAAAATTATTACGACGAGTATTCATCTGACGACTATTATGATTATGGGTACTCTGCACGTTTAAGGCGTTTTCACGGTCCTACTTTTGGTTTTAGTTATTATAACAATTATTACACCAATTCATTTTGGTATTCAGGCTATCCTGCTCATTGTGGAGTGAGTATTTATTATGGTTATAATTTTTGGAATCCACATTATTACGATCCTTTCTATAGCTATTATGCATATAGCTCCTATCATTATAATCCTTTTTACTACAACCATTTTTACCCTCATCATCATTACAACCATCATCACGGTGGTATTTATGCCTATAATTCTTACCCTACATACTACAATTCGTACGATAATAACAGTATCTACTACGGACCTAGAGAAAATAATAAAAATAAGACGCCAGAAACTTTTGCTAATCGCTATATAAGTCAGATTAAAAATAGAGCGCCTGAACAAGCAACCAAAGTCAATGATTTTGATAAAAAGCCTAATAACAACTTTCAATATTCCAATGTCTTCGATAATAAAAATCCAAGCTACTCGAATAAAAATAACAGCGATTTAGATAATAAGGTGAATTCAAACTATAGCATTTCTAATAATCCTAATTTTTCCAAGCCTGTAAGTAATAAACCCTCAAACAAGCCAACATATAACAAGCCTGTAAATAATAATAATTCTAAACCTATTAGTAATAAAAAGCCTAGCTATTCTAAACCAATCAAAGATAACAAGCCTAACGATTACAATAAAACTAGACCTAGTAGTACTTATTCTAAGCCATCGTTTAACTCATCGCCAAGAAATTCTTCGCCAAGTAGAGGAGGTTCTAATAATTCAGGAAGAAGACCTAGATAATATACATTATGAGAAAAGAAATTTTAAGTTTTTTAGCACTATTTACTATTGTAGCAACTACTGCTCAAACGCATGAAGATGCTTTGTTGTTTTCTGAAAATGCAGTTGTCGGAACAGCCCGTACAGCAGCGATGTCCAATGCTTTTGGTGCTTTAGGTGCAGATTTATCAACACTTAGTAATAACCCTGCTGGTCTTGGGGTTTATCAATCCTATGAATTTGCTTTTTCTTTAAATCTAGGAGGTGTAGATATGGCATCTTACTACTTGGATAATAAAATTACCAATAGTTCGGGTAACTTTAATATTCCATCTATAGGTTTAGTAACGCCTTTAAAATCGAGTACATCTTCAGATTGGAGAAGAACAAATTTAGGTTTTGCTTACAATACCACTAAGATTTTTAAAGCCAATACCATTCAATCGGCTTATAACCCCAATTCATCTTTAGTAGATGTGTTTTATGCTTTTGCTGACGGATACCGTCTAGATGATTTAGATCCTTTCTTTGAATTAGCTGCTTTTGATACGGACTTAATTGATTTACAAGTTGATTCGAACGGTTGGATTGATGATGGTAATTACTTTAGAGAAGTTCAGACTGGACAAAATCAATTTAAACAAACTCATACTTTTGGTTCTATGGGCGAGTTTGCTATAAGTTATGCCGGGTCTTATATGGAAAAATTATACTTGGGAGCTACTTTAGGTTTGACTTCTACTGATTACACTAAAAAATCAAGATATAATGAAAGAAATTTTGCAGATACCTCATCTACTGTAGAATATTTTGATATGTATGAAAATCAATACACTACTGGAGTTGGTGTCAATCTTAAATTAGGTGCTATATACAGAGCTAGTGATAACCTAAGATTAGGTGTTGCTTGGCATTCACCAACCTTAAACGAAATGCACGATGAATGGGAAATGGTGCTTAGAACACAGCACAACAATGATAGTACCTATTCTTATACATACACCTCGCCATATGGTGTTTACGATTATACCATTACTACTCCAATGAAGGTTATAGGCTCTGCTGCTCTAGTGTTAGATAATATTCTTTTAAGTGGTGATATAGAGTATGTAGATTATGCAACGATGAGTATAGATGGTGATGATTTCAATTATTTTAACAATCAACAAAATATCGTTGAAAGTAATTATACATCGGTCGTTAATGCTCGTTTTGGAGCTGAGCTAAATTTATCACCTTTTTTTATTAGAGCTGGATATGCTCAAATTAAATCTCCTTATACTGATGCCTCAACTTTCAATACTTATCGAGATGAGCGTAAATCCTATTCATTTGGGGTGGGTAAGAGAAATCAGTTCAGTTATATTGATTTGGCTTATGTTTTTTCTGAATATTCAAATTCAGCATCGCTATACAATACTTATTTTGAACCTGCACACAGAGTAACAACTACGGCTTATAATCTTGTTTTTACAATGGGCTGGAAATTTTAGTTCAAACGATTTAGTCCTGCCTTAGCTTTTTGTTCTATTCCTTGCTCGTACTCATGATCATCCATTTCAATACAAATATTGAAGTAGCGTTTAGCATCATTTAGAGTGTTAGATTCTTCATACAAAAGAGCAATTTGTAAGGCTGCTTTAGCAGCAAAATAATAAGGTTCTTCAGAACCTGCTAAGACAGTTTTTTTATAATATTTAATAGCGACTTCGTCTTTACCCATTTGTTCCATGCATCTAGCGTATCTGTAGAAATATTCTAAATTGTTTTTGGAGTGATTAAAGAAGTTAGGAGAGTTGATTTTTTCTAATTCTTCTACAGCTAGTTTAGAGTAACCTCCGTCAAAAAATAGACGTGCTTTAAGAAGATTGATGTGTGGTGCTTTAGAGGTATTATAATAAGATTGTGCTTCTTTATCTGCACCGACTTGTTTACCATCTAGACTATTAATTCTATTTTTATAATACTCATATTTTTCACTATTACCATTAATGTGGTGGTGCCAACTTATTCGCATTAAAGCCGATTTTTTATAATTTTTTCCTTTAAAATTAAGAAGATAATTTTCAAAATGATCTAAACAATTATTATCCATCTTATTTTGTTTGTTAATACCAAGTAAATAATCCAAATAGTGAAAAGGGTAGTAGTCTTTTTCTACCTTTCTATTTTCCAGAATCTGTATGGCTAAATCATTTTGTCCTAACTTACTGGCTATTCTACTTGAGGCAAAATTAAGTAGTAGATAATCCTTGTCTTGTAATTCAGAGAGTAATTTTTGCAAATCAGCTTTATTATTATCAAGATTCATCTTTAGAAAGGCATATAAGAAATAGCTTTCTTCAAGCATAATTTCAAAGTCTTTGTGAGTCTTCATCTCTTGAATAGCTTCATTCATTAAACTTAGACCTGAATTTATATTACCTTCCATTCCAATAATAGTCAGAATCCAATTGTATTGTTCTGGCACACTACCTATCAGAGTATAAAGAAGTCCTAAACTTTTTTTATTAGGTATGAAGTTAGGATATAATTTATTGTTTTCTTGTATAAGTCTGTATGCTTTGTTAATCTCAAAAGCAGCCGTAAAGTATTCGCCAAATTTTAGTCTACTAGCAGCCCATTGTAAGTTTATTTCTGCTTGACTGTAAAAATACCAAGGAGAGGAGGACTTATCACTTTCTATAAAGTCTAACCTTGAATCTTTATTCTTTTTAAGTTTTTCAAAATCTGATTTTTCTTCGCCAATTTGTATTTTGAGATAATCGCTGTAGTTTTCAATAAAGTATACAAGGGTATTGTTAGGATTTTCTTTTTTCTCTTTCTCTAATAGTAAGTGGGCTTTATCAAACTTTAATTGAATGCTTAGATTGTAAGCTTCTTTACAGTTTTTATTCCACAGAAAGTCAGCAAAAGTACTTTTCGAGATTAATAATAGAGTGAATATGATTAGAAGATAACGCATAAAAAAAGGGATTCTAAATTATTAGAATCCCTACAAATTTATATTAAAAAATATTAAGCTTCTGCAGTTTCGAACATTTGAGAATCAATAAGTATTCTACCGCAGTGTTCGCAAACGATAATTTTTTTATGAGCTTTGATGTCCAATTGTCTTTGTGGTGGTATTTTACTAAAGCAACCTCCACAAGCATCTCTTTCAATAGATACTACTGCTAAACCATTTCTTGAATTTTTACGAATTCTTTTGTAAGCAGACAACAATCTATCATCAACAACCTTTTCAGCTTGTTCTGACTTTTTAAGAAGAGATTTTTCTTCTTTTTCTGTTTCAGAAACGATATTGTCTAACTCTTTTTTCTTCTCTTCGAAAATTTCTTTTCTCTCATTGTATTGTTCAGTAGCAGTTCCTTTTGTTTGGTTCAAAAACTCGATTTTATCAAGAGTATCATTAATCTTTTTGTTTGCTAATTCGATTTCAAGATTTTGGAATTCTATTTCTTTACTTAAAGAGTCATATTCTCTATTGTTTTTGATACTACCTAGTTGTTTGTTGTATTTTTTAACAAGCTCTTCAGCTTCTTTAATTGCTAACTTTCTAGAAGAAACGAATTTTTCTTTGTCCTCAAGGTCAGTATCAATTTTACCAATACGTGTTTCTAATCCTTTTAAATCATCTTCTAAATCTTGAACTTCTAAAGGCAATTCTCCTCTTACTGTTCTAATCTTATCAATTTCAGAATCGATAGTTTGTAATTGGTGTAAAGCATGTAGCTTGTCTTCAATTGAAAATTCTTTTGTTGCAGCTTTCTTTTTTGCCATTATTACATGTAGTTGATAGGGTTCGTATTTATGCTTGATAAATGGGTGGCAAACTTAGTAAATTTTTCGTTAAGAATTTCACATAAAAGCTCTTTAGTAAATTGTTCGCTTTCATAATGCCCAATATCAGCAATAATAATATCGTTTTCAGCATCAAAAAATTCGTGGTATTTAAAGTCTGCCGTTATGAAAATATCGGCTTTTACTTTTTTTGCATCATCTAGTAGAAAAGAACCAGAACCACCACATACAGCTACGGTTTCTATGTGTTCTTTATTTAAGTCAGTGTATCTAATGCAATCTGTTTGCATAACCTTCTTTAAGTGCTTAAGAAAGTCATGCGATTTCATTGGAGTTTTTAGTTTTCCAAACATACCCGAGCCAATATCTTGATTTACATTGTCTAAAAGGTATATTTCATGAGCTACTTCTTCATAAGGGTGCTCACTAAATAGAGTATTTAAAATTTTATTTTGAAAATAAGAAGGAAGTATCATCTCTATTTTTTCTTCTTTTTCAGTATGTAGGATGTTCTTTTGCCCCAAATAAGGTTTACTATCATCGTTGCCCATAAATGTTCCTTGTCCAGTCGTGCTAAAACTACAGTGACTATAATTTCCAATATTTCCAGCACCTGCCTCCCAAAGTAAATCTTTTAATCGTTGAGCGTCTGAAACAGGACAATAAAAGCTTAGCTTTTTAATTATATCTTTTTTAGGTCTTAAGATTTTTGTGTTTTCTAGTCCTATTTTTTTTGCAATAACAGCATTAACACCGTCTTTAATATTGTCCAAATTGGTATGTATAGCGTAAATGGCAATATCATTTTTAATGGCTTTTATTATAGTTCGCTCTACATAATTTTTTCCAACTATAGATTTTAATCCACTAAACACAATAGGGTGATGTGCAACTATCAAATTACATGATTTAGCAATCGCTTCATTAACCACTTCTTCGGTGCAATCAAGACATACCAAAACATTGCTTACGTTCCAAGATTTATTGCCAGTAATAAAACCAGAATTATCATAATCTTCTTGTAAGTAAAGTGGTGCTAAACTTTCTAGGTAATTAGTGATTTCATTTATTTTCATAAATCCAAAAATAGTATATATAATTTATTTATATTTGTTGTAAACGAAATTTATTCCCTTTAATAGATTATGCCATTTTTAAGATTGTTTCTTCTTCCTATTGCCCTTTTTTATGGTTTAGTTGTATTTTTTAGAAATATATTATTTGACTATGGAATTTTTTCTTCAAAAGAATATTCTGTTTCAATCATATCTGTAGGTAATTTGTGCGCTGGAGGAAGTGGTAAAACGCCATTAGTAGAGTACATACTAGGACTTATTGATAATCGTGACAAAGTTGCTGTTTTGAGCAGAGGATACGGAAGGGATTCTACAGGTTTTCAGTTGGTGACAAATAAATCTTTTGTCAAAGATGTTGGTGATGAATCTTTGCAAATTGCTCGTAAATTTCCAGAAATTAACGTAGCTGTTTCGGAAAGTAGAAACAAGGGTATTCAAGAAATTATCCATAAAGAGTGTGATTTAATATTATTAGATGATGCTTATCAACACCGTTGGGTGAAGCCAGGATTGAATATATTATTGACTACCTACGATAATTTATTTATCAACGATAATTTATTACCATACGGAAAACTGAGAGAGTCCAAGAAAAATTTTAGGAGATCAGATATTATTGTTGTTACAAAAACGCCATACCCCTTATTGCCATTAGATGAATATAGAATTAAAGAAAAAATATCTCCATTCTTTAATCAAAATTTGTGTTATTCTTATTTAGAATATCAAAAGCCAGTTGGCTTATACACTAAAAAATCAGTTTCAATAGAAGGTAAAAATGTGATTTTGATGACGGCTATTGCCTCAGCAGATTTACTAAAAGAGTATGTTGATTCTAAGGCAAATGTTACAGAGCATTTTGAGTTTAAAGATCACTATAACTTTAAGAAAAAAGACATAAAAAAAATAATTGATAGTTATAATAAGATTGATTCGCAAGAAAAGTTAATTTTAACCACTGAAAAAGATGCTACTCGTTTAGCACTTTTTGAAAACCATTTTAAAGGTATTGATATTGTGTATTTACCTATAGAGTTCAAGTTTCAAGGAAAAACCAACTTTAACGAATTAATTTTAAAATATGTTGAGCAAAATAGAGTCGATAGCAAAGTTTCTAGAGCTGAAAATGCCATTCACGCCTAAGGCGGGTATTATTCTAGGTACTGGATTAGGAGGATTGATTCAAAAAATTGATATAAAACTTAGTCTTTCTTACCAAGATATTCCAGATTTTCCTGTTTCTACTGTAGAGGGTCATAGTGGCAAACTCATCTTTGGTCTTTTGTCAGATGTGCCTGTTGTAGCTATGCAGGGACGCTTTCATTTTTACGAAGGATATGATATGCAAGATGTTACTTTACCGGTTAGGGTAATGAAATTCTTAGGTATAGAACATTTATTTATCTCAAATGCTAGTGGTGGTGTAAATCCCGATTATGAAGTGGGGGATTTGATGGTCTTGAATGACCATATCAATTTAATTCCTAGCCCTTTGGTTGGTGCAAATATAAACACTTTAGGTCCTCGATTTCCTGATATGAGTGATGCTTATGAAAGAACAATGATAGAAAAGGCATTGAAAATAGGTGTCGATAAGGGATATCGTGTTTTTGAAGGAGTTTATGCTGCAGTTACTGGTCCTTGTTTGGAAACTCCTGCTGAATACAAATACCTCAGAATAATTGGTGCCGATACAGTAGGAATGTCAACAGCTCCAGAGGTTATTGTAGCTCGTCATATGGGGATTCCTTGTTTTGCTATCTCTGTGATAACGGATTTAGGAGTGCCTGGAAAAATTCAAAAGGTTAGTCACGAAGAAATACAAAAAGTAGCTGAAGTGGCTGAGCCTAAGCTTACCATAATTGTAGAAGAACTAATCAAAACATTAGTGTAAAATGAAAACTTTCAATTTCATATTTTTTGTTTGTTTACTAATTGCCAATATCCTTAAAGCTCAAGTTGCTGAAAACGTAAATCTTTTGTTTAACTGGGATGAAGATACATTGGTCGGGTCTGCTGCATTTGATAATGTCTATAATGAAATATGGGGTGTGGTTGTTGATAATAGAGAATATGCCATTATTGGCTCAACTTATGGAACACATTTTTTTGATGTAACCAACCCTCAATCTTCTTATGAGGCGGACTTTGTAATGGGGCGTGTAGTAGGGTCGGAGATTATTCACAGAGATTATCATGATTATCAGGGTTATCTGTACGCTGTTTCTGATGAAGGGGCTAGTTCTTTGCAAATTATTGACATATCAACTTTGCCAGATTCGGTGAGTGTGGTTTATGATTCGTCTGATTTATTTGAGCGTTCACACAATATTTTTATAGACTCTGCTAAAGCACGCTTATATACTACAAATGGAGATATCTACTCTTTAGAAGACCCTCTAGATCCCAAATTTATTTATTATACCCCATTACTAAGTTGCCATGATGTATATGTTGAAAACGATACTGCTTACATTAATACAGGCACTCAAGGTTTTGCGATAGTAGATTTTAGTCAAACTACTTTAGAAAATCAATCGCATGAAGTCTTAGGAACTTTAGCAAGTTATGCTGACCAAGGATATAACCATTCTGGTTGGATAACGCCAGATGGCAAATATTATGCTATGGCTGATGAAACTTGGGGGATGAGAATGAAAATGTTAGATATCTCAGATTTTTCTAATATTGAAGTAATTGCTCTTTTTGGTTCTGATGTAGATGTTAATTCCATTCCACATAATCAAATTGTTAAAGGAAACTATCTATACACTGCCTATTATCACGATGGTTTTTATGTACACGATATTTCCAATCCATCAACACCCATACTAATGGGTTATTACGATACATTTGAGCCTAATCATCACGATAGTTATATGGGGGCGTGGGGCGTTTACCCATTTTTACCTTCGGGGAATATCTTGCTTTCAGATATGCAAACGGGTTTGTATGTTTTTGAAGTTAATTATGAAAATCCATTATCTAATGACGAAATACTAGTCAATAAGAATAATATTTATCCTAATCCTAGTGATGGGATTATTAATGTAGAACTTACCTCTGTTTCAAAAGTAGAATTGTTTGACATTCAAGGTGGCAAAGTTTATACAGCTAGAGATGTTTTAAATCTACAAATTCAAACGGATATGTTTAGTAAGGGCATTTACATTTTAAAAATTAATGATAATAAAGGAACAACTACTCACAAAATTAGTATTCAATAATCTTTTTTAAATTTCTTTGTAATAAGAAAAAGAAGTGTAAATTTGCAGACCATTTCGGATAATTTATATATAAGATGAAAAGAACATTTCAACCTTCGAATAGAAAAAGAAGAAATAAGCACGGTTTCAGAGATAGAATGGAATCTGCAAACGGCCGTAGAGTATTGGCTAGTAGAAGGGCTAAGGGAAGAAAAAAATTAACTGTTTCCGACGAACCAAGACATAAGCGTTAATCGTTAGTCTCAATATATTTAAGGTGTTGCTTTTGCAACACCTTTTTTTTGAGCTATTCTGTTAAAAAATCTTGAATTTTTGTTAATAGTTTCAATTTTAAATTAGTCCACACCTTTTTTAAATCTTTTACATTCGCACATACACATTTTATTATGCCTAAAGATACCTCCATACAATCCATTTTAATTATCGGTAGTGGACCAATTGTTATTGGTCAAGCCTGTGAATTCGATTACTCTGGTTCTCAAGCTGCTAGATCACTTGCCGAAGAAGGAATAGAAGTTTCACTGATAAATTCTAATCCAGCAACTATTATGACAGACCCCTTAGTTGCTGATCATGTTTACCTCAAACCTTTGACTGTTGAGTCTATTGAGGAGATTCTTGAAGAACGTAAGATAGATGCTGTTCTACCTACTATGGGTGGACAAACTGCACTGAATTTGTGTATAGAAGTGGACGAGAAAGGTGTATGGGAAAAACATGGTGTTAAAATTATTGGAGTAGATGTTGACGCTATTAATATTACCGAAGACAGAGAAGAATTCAAACAGTTAATGGAATCAATAGGCATTTCATGTGCTCCTTCTCAAACAGCTACTTCTTATTTAGAAGGTAAAGAAATAGCTCAAAGATTCGGTTTTCCTTTATGTATAAGACCATCTTTTACTCTAGGAGGAAGTGGTGCTTCATTTGTCCATGAAGCCAAGGATTTTGATAAACTCCTAAAACGAGGAATGGCAGCATCTCCAATTCATGAGGTAATGATTGATAAAGCCTTATTTGGTTGGAAAGAGTATGAATTAGAATTGCTAAGAGATAAAAACGATAATGTTATCATTATTTGTTCTATTGAAAACATGGACCCTATGGGAATCCACACTGGTGATTCTATCACGGTAGCACCAGCTATGACATTATCTGACACCACTTTTCAGAAAATGAGAGATATGGCTATCAAGATGATGAGAGCTATTGGTGATTTTGCAGGTGGTTGTAATGTGCAATTTGCTGTTTCTCCAGATGAAAACGAAGATATTATTTCCATAGAAATTAATCCAAGAGTTTCTCGTTCATCAGCTTTAGCATCAAAGGCAACAGGATATCCTATTGCCAAGATAGCTTCTAAACTGGCTATTGGTTATACACTTGATGAATTGAATAATCAGATTACAAAGTCTACATCGGCTTATTTTGAGCCTACATTAGATTATGTTATAGTTAAGATACCACGTTGGAATTTTGAAAAATTCGATGGTGCTGACAAAGAATTAGGCTTACAGATGAAGTCCGTAGGTGAAGTGATGGCTATTGGGCGTTCCTTCCAAGAAGCCTTACAAAAGGCTTGTCAATCGTTAGAAATAGGAAGAAATGGCTTAGGTGCCGATGGTAAAAATTGGACCAATCAAGACGATATTCTTCACGCTATGAAACATGCTAGTAGCGATAGGGTATTTAGGATTTATGATGCTATGCGATTGGGAATTCCTTTAAAAACCATATATGATATTACTAAAATGGATTATTGGTTCCTTAGACAATTGGAAGAATTAGTCGTTTTAGAATTTGAAATAGAAAAATACCATGTAGGTAATGTTCCTGAAGAACTTATACTAGAGGCTAAAATGAAGGGCTATGCTGATAGACAGATAGCACATTTACTAAGATGCCTTGAAAGTGAAGTACATCAATTAAGAACTGAAATGGGAATTAATAGGGTCTATAAACTTGTAGATACCTGCGCTGCTGAATTTGAAGCCAAAACACCATACTATTATTCAACATTCGAATCCAAAAAGCAATTAGCAAATGGTGAATCTTTTTCGGAAAATGAAAGTGTTTCTTCCGACAAAAAGAAAATCGTTGTGCTAGGTTCTGGACCTAACCGAATCGGTCAAGGTATAGAGTTTGATTATTGTTGTGTTCACGGTGTTTTAGCAGCTAAAGAGTGCAAGTACGAAACCATTATGATTAACTGTAACCCTGAAACAGTTTCAACTGATTTTGATACTTCTGACAAGCTTTATTTTGAACCTGTTTTCTGGGAACACATTTACGATATTATCAAGCATGAAAAACCTGAAGGAGTTATTGTTCAGTTAGGTGGGCAAACAGCATTGAAATTAGCGGAAAAACTTGAGCGTTATGGTATCAAAATTATGGGTACTAGTTATGAGGCATTGGATTTGGCTGAAGATAGAGGTCGATTCTCCACACTCTTAAGAGATAATGATGTGCCATTCCCTGAATTTGGAGTTATTGAAACAGCTGAAGAAGCTCTAGAATTAGCAAAAGATTTAAACTTTCCAATTCTTGTTCGTCCTTCCTATGTACTTGGAGGTCAAGGCATGAAGATTGTAATTAATGAATCTGAATTAGAACATCATGTCGTTAATCTTTTAAAAGATATCCCTGGTAACAGAGTCTTATTAGATCATTATTTAGATAATGCTATTGAGGCTGAAGCAGATGCTATTTGTGATGGGGAAAATGTGTATATCATAGGAATTATGGAACACATAGAACCTTGTGGTATACATTCTGGTGATTCTAATGCTGTGTTACCGACATTTGATTTGAGTGATAATGTACGTCAGCAGATGATTGATATTACACACAAAATTGCTAAAGCATTGAAAACAGTAGGTCTCATTAATATTCAATTTGCTATTAAAGACGAAAAGGTATTTGTTATAGAAGCTAATCCTAGAGCATCACGTACTGTTCCTTTTATTGCTAAGGCATACAAAGAGCCTTATGTGAACTACGCTACTAAAGTAATGTTGGGTAATAAAAAAGTGACAGACTTTAATTTTGACCCTCAGAAAAGTGGATATGCTATAAAAGTACCCGTATTTTCATTTAATAAGTTTCCAAATGTCAATAAAGAATTAGGTCCTGAGATGAAATCTACTGGTGAGGCCATACATTTTATTGATGATTTGAAAGATCCGTTTTTCAAAAAAGTATATTCTGAAAGAAGCTTATATTTGAGTCGTTAAAGTATGTTAAAAGCACTTCTACTCATATTAATAATTTTTTATTCTGTTCGTTTTATTAGTCGACTCTTGTTGCCTTTATTATTTAGAACGATGGTTAAAAAGGCTAGTAGAAATATGAGACCCAATGAACCTAAAAGGAGAGAAGGGGAAGTATCTATTGACAAGGATTCAAAGCAAAAAAAACAGTCTAATTCTTCAGTTGGTGAATACGTAGATTTTGAAGAAATAGACGATAACTCATAAAAATATAATTATGAAGACACTTGAATTGAAAAAGCTGATTCCTCATGTATCAGCAGTTGTGCTTTTTGTGTTGATATCTCTTATTTACCTTTCCCCTGTTTTGGAAGGTAAGAAAATAGACCAACAAGATATAAGACAGTTTACTGGTATGTCGAAAGAGATCGTAGACTATCGTACCGAATACGATGAAGAACCACTATGGACCAATTCTATGTTTAGTGGTATGCCTGCTTATCAAATATCAGTGCGTTACAAAAAGAATCTTATATCATATTGTTCTCAATTATTCAAATTGTATTTGCCCGGTCCTGCAGGTACTATTTTTCTATACCTTTTAGGCTTTTATTTTTTATTAGTATCTCTAGGAATAGACTATCGCTTGGCAATTATTGGTGCAATAGCCTATGCCTTTTCCTCGTATTTCTTTATAATTATTGAAGCAGGCCATAATACTAAAGCTCACGCTATTGGGTATGTAGCACCTATACTAGCATCTTTTCTTATGGTGTTTAGGGGTAAAAAAGTACTTTTGGGTTCTGCTTTAACTGCTCTGTTTACATCACTTATTTTAAACGCCAATCATCTTCAGATTACTTACTATCTAGTGATGTTATTGTTTATAATTGGTATAGTTAAGTTTATAGAAGCCTACAAAGAAAAAGCTTTACCACTTTTCTTTAAATACGTTGGTATTTTATTGTTAGCTGGAACTGTAGGTTCTTTGACTAGCCTAAGTAGAATTGCTACCACTATGGAATACGGTCAAGAAAGTATTAGGGGAAAGTCTGAACTTACCGACAACCAATCCAATAAAACATCTGGTTTAGACAAGGATTATGCCACTGCTTGGAGTTATGGTAAAGCAGAGTCATTTACTTTACTAATACCTAATTTTCATGGAGGTGCTTCTGGCGGAGCTTTAACCACCGATTCTGAAACATATCGATTATTTAAAAACTCACAACAAGCAAGTCAAGCTAAAAAAATCATAAAACAGTTACCATTGTATTGGGGTTCTCAACCTTTTACTTCTGGACCTGTTTATGCTGGTGCTATAGTATGCTTTTTGTTTGTAATGGGATTATTTTTGATTAAAGGCTATCTTCGTTGGTGGACTTTAACCGCCTTTTTGTTGATGTTAGCTCTAAGTTGGGGTAAAAATTTAATGCCTCTAACTGATTTCTTTTTAGAGTATATTCCTGGTTATAATAAGTTCAGAACAGTTTCTACCACATTAGTAATTGTAGAATTGCTTATTCCATTTTTTGGAATCCTAGCGCTCAATAAAATTATTAAAGAAGGAAAGACTAATGAAGTCATGAAATCCTTTAAATATGCTTTAGGAATTGTTGGAGGTTTATGTTTACTATTTGCCTTAATGCCAAATACATTTTTTAACTTCAAGGGTTTAAACGATGCACAATACGGAGAGGTATTAACTGAAGCATTACGAGTTGATAGAGCTTCTTTATTTTCTGCCGATGCATTTCGTTCCTTAGCCTTTATCCTATTATCAGGAGTTTGTATTTGGTTGTATTTAAACAAAACGATAAAGAAAACGCCTCTTATTCTTCTTATAGGTGTGCTTATTCTTGGAGATATGTGGGTAGTTAATAAGCGTTATTTAAATGATGAAAACTTCAAGGCAAAAAGAAAAATATTACAACCTTTTATACCTTCAGTAGCAGATAGCCAAATTTTGCAAGACCCCGACCCAAATTATAGGGTTTATAATACGACTGTTAGCCCTTTCAATGACGCTTCTACCTCATATTTCCATAAGTCTATTGGTGGTTATCACGGAGCAAAGCTTAAGCGTTATCAAGAGCTAATCGATTTCCATATTTCTAAAGGTAATGTGAATGTCTTGAACATGCTTAATTCAAAATACTTCATTGTTAGAGGAAAAAACAATCAGCCTATTGCTCAGCGTAATCCTAATGCTTTAGGAAATGCTTGGTTTGTTTCTGATATAATTATTGTAGATAATTCAGATGAAGAAATTCAAAAGTTAGGTCAAATAAATACAGCTAATCAAGTTGTTGTAGATCAACGTTATGATATACCACCTTCTTTAGAATATGATAGCACAGCAACTATTCAATTAACAAATTATAAAGCCAATCATTTAAGCTACACATCTACAGCTACTAAAAAGCAGTTTGCGGTATTTTCAGAAATATATTATGACAAAGGTTGGAACGCCTATATCGATGGAGAGTTAGTACCACATGTACGAGCCAATTATCTGTTGAGGGCATTGCCTATACCATCGGGTCAGCATACCATTGAATTTAAGTTTGAACCACAAACCTATTATGCAACCGAAAATATTACTTTATTTAGTTCACTCATTGTAATTATAGCCTTGTTTGGTGCAGTATTCAAAGAAGTTAAAGGTTAATGAAAAAGGTTCTCATCATTACTTACTATTGGCCACCGGGTTCAGGACCTGGTGTTCAACGCTTTTTAAAGTTTAGTAAGTACCTTAGAGAGTTTGCTTGGGAGCCAGTAATTCTGACTGTTGATAATGGTAGTTATCCATCGATAGATCAATCTTTAGAGCAAGATATACCAAATGATCTGCATGTTTACAGAAGTCAATCTTTCGAGCCATTTAGATGGTACAATTTATTGAAAGGAAAAACTTCAAAAAATGCTAGTGTTGGTGCCATAGGTTTACAAAGTCGTTCTTTTTTCCAACGTCTAGCATTGTATATAAGAGCAAACTTTTTCATTCCTGATGCTAGAGTAGGGTGGAATAGATTTGCTATTAAAAAAGCTCGAACTATTTTTAAAGAACATGACATTGATGCTATAATAAGTACTGGTCCACCACATAGTTCACATCTTATTGCTGATGCCCTTAAAAAAATATTTAAAAAACCTTGGATTGCCGATTTAAGAGACCCTTGGACTACGGTTTTTTATAACGCCTATTTTCCTAGAACTGAAAGTACTAAAAAGAAAGACAAACAATTAGAAGATTTAGTCCTAAAAAATGCCGATTCTGTATCTGTTGTTAGTCAGGGTATGCATGATGAATTTTCTGATAGAGCTAATGATATTAGTTTGATTTATAATGGCTTTGATGATGCTGATTTTAAGGGATTGAAAAAGGTTAAAAATGATAAGTTTACGATTGCCTATGTAGGAAATTTTAAACCTAATCAAAACGCATTTTTAGTTTGGGAATGTTTAAAAGAATTAGGTGACAAAAATGCCCAATTCAAATCCGATTTAAACATTTCTTTGACTGGTAATATTGATTCTTCTGTTGTAAATTCATTACAAGAAAATGGCTTAAAAGAACAACTCTCAATTGAGAGTTTTGCTGCTCATCATACTGCTGTACAGCGCATGTTAGATGCTAGTTTATTATTATTTGTTATTCCAGTATCTGAAAGAAATCACCTAATAATAACAGGTAAATTGTTCGAATATCTAGCAACAGGAAACCCAATACTAGCTATTGGTCCAACAAATGGGAACGCTTCGGCTTTGCTCAAAGATGCTCAAAGAGACGAAATGTTAGAGTACAACGATAAAGATAATATTTTGCTACAAATTGAAAGTGTTTACACCAGTTGGAAAAATAAAAACATTCCACAATATAGCCTCAATGATTTAGAACGTTTTACTAGAAGAGGCTTGACAGAAAAACTAGCGAATAAACTTAATGAGCTTTCTAAATGAAACGGATAGACATCAGTAAGTTCCAAAGAGATAGTTCTTTTTACGGTCAAGTAGATTTACTACTTACGGTAAAGAGTTTTGACTTACAAACTATCAGAAAAAGGTATTTAGAATCCAAAAAAAATAAACGTTCTGGAAGTACTCAGCGTAGAAAACCAGCTTTAGGTGGTGTAGTCTTTTTAAGTCTTAATAAGGGTAAACTTTTTAACGATGAAGTTTTATGTCAACTTAAAGAGCCTAGAGGTATTGATTTTTTGAACAATAAGTTAGCTGTTTCATCAGAAGAAAAAGTTTTTGTATTGACAGATGTAATACAAACTTTAGAAAACGATTATTTCAGCTATATACACACGGTTTCCTTTTGCCCTTTCGATGACAATAGATTAATGGTTTCATCATCGGGTTTTGATTGTATATTTGAATACGACTTAAAACAATCTAATCTAATTTGGGAATGGTTTGCTTGGGAAAATGGTTTCGATAGGGGAAAGGACCCCATAACACATTTTGATGTACTATTAACTAGGCATAAAGATCAAGCTAAAATGTGGCAAGAAGAGGGCAAGAATTTTTTATTAATTGACAACCCAAAGTCGCAGAGTTTACCTACTGCCCAGCGTTCAGCATTCATTAATTCAGTAGCTTATCATATGGATAATGAAAACCTCATTTTAGCGACTTTCTTCCATGCCGGTAAGATGATGCAAATCAATAAAAAAGATAATAGTGTGCTGACTGTTATTGAATCCATGCAACACCCTCATGGAGGCATACAATCTGATGCTATTTCTCTAGCAACAAGTACAAATTCTGGTGAAATTGTTCTTATTAAAGATAGTGTTGAATACAGGTATTATACCAATGAGTTGGAAGGTAAACCATCAGAATTAGGAGAGATGGAATGGCTTCAGAATTCTATACTTGTACATGATTTCATCATTACCATTGATAGTAACCGAACTTCATTTCTGATTATTAGTCCTGACAAAGGTTTATACGATCTTATTCCATACAATATGGATTGGGCGATACAAGATATGGTATGTGGTACTTTAACTCAAGATCAAAAGGTCTTGTTACAAGAAACTAGTCTATCCAACGGATAAGTTCAAAGGCTTCAGCAAATTCACAGCCTACTTGGGTACCTCTAACACGAGCTAAACCTTCTATAAACGATTGCGATTTGTAATTTCTAAATCCTTGAGATTTATATTCTGAAATAGCTTGCCATTTGGTGTCTAGTTGCTTTTTAGAAAGTCTAGTATGGTAGTTTGAGGTAAAGGTTAAATTATTCCATACCAATTCATAACCTAAAATACGAGAGTACTTAAAAGCACGTATTCCTTCTTGATATATAACTTGATGGTCTTGATGTACATCATTTGAACTAGGAAGTACAACCATATCAACTTGTCCAATTTTTTTACGGAAAGCGATTAATTCTTCCAATATGTCTTGTCTGTATTTAGGGAATTCTCTTACTGGAAAATTAAAAGTATGTATATTATCTTCATCTATCCCAAGATGAACACAAGCTTTTTTTAATTCACTAAAAAGAATGCCTTTGTCAAAACCACTAGGGATAGACTTATGACAAGGAGAAAAAGCTAGGTAATGAATACTTGCTCCATCATCAGACCATTTCTTGATACTTGCGCCGCAACCAAACTCACCATCGTCAGGGTGAGGTGCTAAAATTAAAATATTCATCGTTATTAGGTTAAGTCTTACAAATATAGTGTTTATTAAAATTTATTTTTGGATTCTAACAACTGAATTAAATCTTTTACATTTGTAATGTATGGGAATCATAAGGAAGCAAAGTATTCATAACTCCATTAGCCTTTATATAGGAATTTTTATTGGTGCTGTAAACACCATTTTAATTTATCCTTTTGTTTTTGAAAGTAATCCAGAATACTGGGGTTTATTGCAGATTTTAGTATCCTATTCGGTAATCTTTTCATCTTTTTCTCATTTGGGTGGACCTAGCATTTTCCTTCGTTTTTTTCCGAAAGCCAAAGTTAAAAGTGAATTATTGAGCTTTGCCTTATCACTATGTCTTATTGGTTTTTTACTATTTGCCTTAATGTTCCTTTTTTTTAAATATTCTTTATTATCATTTATTGATGCCGCACCTTTATTACAAGACCATTTTTATTGGGTTGGGGTGTTGGTATTTGCGCTTAGTTTTTTTGACTTATTTTCTAGCGTTTCACGTTCACATTTAGATTCTTCGACACCAGTTTTTTTAAATGAAGTTTTTGTAAGGGTTTGTGTATTAGTTTCACTAGCCTTGTATCACTACGAATGGATCATATTTAATCAGTTTTTGCTTTTCTTTATTTCTATTTATCTGATTAAATTAGTCATATTATTATTCATTCAATTTAAAAATAAACGACTTTCATTCAGTATGCAATTGAGTAAGTCGGATTTTAAAGAGCAATTGAAATATGGTTTGTATGTTATTACTGGAGGTGGTGCAGCCATTTTAGTATCTCGTTTTGATATGTTGATGATAGAACATTATCTTGACTTAAAACAAGTCGCATATTACGGTTTGGCATTTTTCATTGGTAGTGTTATTAGAGTTCCTTCTCGCTCCATTTCTTCTATATCCTCACCTTTAATTGCCAAATCTTTTGAGGAAAATAATTTGAGTAATATCCAATCGATTTATTCCAAAAGCTCTATAAATTTACTAATTATAGGGGCTGTTCTTTTCCTGTGTATACTATTAAATATTGATGATATTTTAAGCATATTGCCAGAGAAGTTTTCACACGGTAAGATCGTAGTATTATTTATTGGAGCTGCTCAATTAGTCAATTTGGTAGCCGGTTTACACGGATTGATTTTGATTCATTCTTCATATTATAAATCTATCGTGTACTTTAATTTTTTTCTTTTCTTGATTACCTTCGTTACCAACCTTATTTTTATTCCAATGTATGGTATAAATGGTGCTGCTATTGCCACATTTATTTCCTTATTGCTATTCAATGCTGTAAGGATGATATACGTTTATAAAAAAATGAATTTTCAACCCTTTAGTACGAAAACAGCAATTACTTTTTTGATGATAGTAGTTATCTACTTTGGTTTAAATTACATTCCTCTAACTTCTATGGCTTTGGTAAATATTGTTATCAGAAGTCTTATCGCTTGTATATTAGTGGCCTTTACGGTTCAGCATTTTAAACTATCCGATGATATCAGCTCTCTAATCAAAGAATTTAGAGAGAGCTATTTAAAAATTTGAGTTAAAGTATTCTCTTGCTTTTGATTATCGTAGTTCTGGTACAGCATTTCTTTACCGTTTTCACCCATTTCTTTTCTTAATGATTCATCATTAACAAGTTGTTCTATACATGCTAAAAACTCATCTTCATTGGCATAAACTAAGCCACAATTAAAACTCTCTATAAGTTGTTGTTGTGGCAGACAATCAGATGCTATAATTGCTTTAGCGCCGAATAAGTATTGGAAAATTTTATTGGCTATTCCAGATTCGTGCTGTGCATTTTTGATAAGAGGGCATACGCAAATATCAATGCTATTAAGATAGGAGGGGAGTTCCGATAAATCAATCCAAGGAATGTGATTGACGAATTCTTTTATAGTGGGATTAGTTATCCATTCTTTGAAAGTCTTTTCGTCTGCTTTATCAATAGGTCCAACAAATAGAAGGTCAATTTTTAAACCTCTTTCTATAGCCTTTTGAAAAACTGACAATAAAGTAAGAACACCCCTTCTTTGACCGATAATACCAAAGTAAAAAAGAGTTGTTCTATTCTTTGTTTTAGGTAATGTTTTAATAGGAAATGACTCGAACTTTTTTATATCAATAGAATTGTCAAAAGAGTAAATAGATTCAGGTTTCAAGAAGTCATATTTTTCAAGCAACGACTTTTTAAAATTATCTGATAATACAATGACTTTATCAGCATATGACAGATACTCTTTTTCCTTTTTAAACCAAATAGTGGTATTTGCTATAAGTCCTCTGAGCGAACCTTTTGTCCAATTATAGGAGTTTACAGCAACCGGGTAATTTTCGTGTAAATCTAGAATTAGTTCAACCTCTTTTTTTGAAGATTTAATAGCTTTATGAGCACATTTTGACATGTATAAATCGTGTGCATGGATGGTGTCAATGGAATTTTTTAGAATAAATTGACGAATTTTCTTAGACCATAGGTACTCGTATATGGGTAATCTTTGAAAAATAAAAAATAAAATATTTTTTACTTTTTTACTCTGCTTTATGGTTGTTACTTCAATAGGCTTTACCTTGCTGTAGTTGTAATTTTTGAAACTATAGCACAATACAAATACATTAAAACCATTTTTCACTAATATGTCGGCTTCTTTTCTTACTCTAATATCAGAGTAAAACTCTTTGTCTAAAACAATACCGACATTCTTTTTGGACATTCTTATTTACTTTTTTGTTGTTCCCATTTCCAAGCACTTTTCATAGCGTCCTCAAGAGTTTTTTTAGCCTTCCATTGAAGTTGGTTTGAGGATAAGTTATTATCCGAGTAAATTTTTTCTACATCACCAGCTCTACGAGGTCCAATTTTGTAATTTACTTTGAGGTTGTTTACTTTCTCAAATATGTGAATAGCCTCAAGAACACTAACCCCATTTCCTGTACCGATGTTAAAGGATGACTTACCTTTATTTTTCATAACATATTCTAAGGCTTTAACATGAGCGTTGGCTAAATCAACAACGTGAATATAATCCCTTAGGCAAGTACCATCTTTTGTATCGTAATCATCTCCAAAAACGGTTATTTGTTGCCTAATACCTATAGCCGTTTCAGTAATTATAGGAACTAGGTTACTAGCTTTGTCAGATGAACAGTCTCCAATTAATCCGCTTTCGTGAGAACCTATGGGGTTGAAGTAGCGTAAAGAAATACCACTGATATCGGTTTTGTTTAATAATTCTTCGCAAAGTTGTTTTGTCTCAGCATAAGGAGATTCTGCTTTTTTGAAAGTGGCACTCTCACTGACAGGTAATATATCTGGGCTACCATAAACAGTACATGAGGATGAGAAAATGATATTTTCAACTTTATGTTTTTTCATTATATTCAATAGAACTTGTAATGAGCCTATATTGTTTGAGTGGTATTTTTCAGGTTCTCTGATCGATTCTTCAACAGATTTATAGGCTGCAAAATGTATAGCACCATCAATTTTTTCTTGTTCAAAAACATCATTTAAAGCCTCTTCATTGGTACAATCTACATTGTAAAAAGTTATGTGTTTGCCAATAATTTTCTCAGCACCTTTTATATTCTGAATAGAGGTGTTACAAAGATTATCAACTATTATAGGTTTGAAATTGTTTGCTGATAATTCAACAAGAGTATGAGACCCTATATATCCTGCTCCTCCTGTTACTAATATCTTTGTCATAATAAACTATTGCCTAGAATGTCCTGCCGATTCCCACAACAAACCTATTGGTCTGATAATAATCTTTGTCTACACTAGGATATCTATTTAAGAAAAATGGTAAATCTAATCTCAACGTTATGGGCTTAACCATTTGTAAAGGTCCCCATTCATTTAAGGTCAGAGCAAAACCTAATCCAGCATCTGAGCGCACCTTCGAAAATGCTTCTTTATAATTTTCTCTTGTTATTTCTGTAAAATTTATAACACCAGCATCGGCGAAGAGATAACTTTTGAATGGTAAACCAAAAATTCTATCTAATGAAAAGATGTTCTGAAACTCTAATTCAGCACTTATTGAAGCACCTGAAGTACCGTTATAAGAAAGTACATAATTGCCTTCATCATTTATCTCTGGAGCATAATAGCCTGCATACCCTCTGAGGTTTAAGCCACCACCCATTTGAAAATGATTGGTGGTGCTTCCATAACCAAGCCATTGATTAGGTATGAAACCTTCTGATCTAGTGAACTTATTTTCCATTAATTCCTCGGAATTAGCACCTGCAAGATTAAGTCTTGATTCTCCAGCCCAATTCGTTCCACTACCATATTGACCAAATAAGCGTGTGTTGAGTTGTAATTTTCCTAATTTACTCTTGTGAACGGAAATTAAAACTACCTTAGAATAATCGTAGTCACTAGCTATAGTTGAACTTGTTAGTTCTAAATTCAATTTACCATCACCAACATTGTATTTGTAAGAATGTGTCCACCCAAAAGTTGCAGTATTATTGAATTTTTTACTTTCCCAAACTTTATAATTGGTATATATTAAATCTGATTCATTAGCTCGGTACATGCTTTTAAATGAAGCATAAAACATATTCTTTTTAGAATAATCGTATTTATTCAATTTAATTTTGTTTAGGTTTAATCCATCTAGCAATCTACTGTGCAAAGTGATATCCGTATGCTTACTGAATTTATCTAAACCTGTATTATAATTAAAGCGATAGGAGAATGGGTTATATTCATTTTGATAATAATCATAATAGTTATAATCTTGAAGGAAACCCGTATTTAGCCAAATGCTAGCATCTACTTTATGGTGGTAGTTCATATAATCTCCATTAATATGAAAACCTAATTTAACACCATCGTAATTGTTATACCATACATCTGGTCTTGCGTTTAGTTCGTATTGCTTCCAATCTGGCATATTCCAAACTCTTGAATCGAAATCGAGCTCCATTGGCACTTTACTTACATTATTCAACATATACTTGTCTGCCAATCGGTTAGTAGGGTCAATAACTACCCGCTCTATCCCAGATGGAATATTTACGCTTGCTGTATACTTAGGATACAATTTGCCCCAAGCGTGCCATTTGTTTAATACCGTTGCATCGGTGTTTTTTACAAACCAATGATTTGGAATGTGGTATTTGTACTCTTTTCCATCATTAGCATAAACACTAAAATCAATAGGCATTTGCATTTCACCTTTACGCTCAAAAGTAATTTCAAAATTATCTTCATTAGTATTTTTTACATTATTAATACTGTAGTCAATAGTTTTGCTGGTTTCCAGCCATTGGTCAAAAAACCAATTCAAATCTACTTTGGTGTACTCAATTATAGATTCTCTAAAATCTTCAAAATAGGGGTGAGCCATTTTCCACTTTTGAAAATAGTGTTGCATAGCCTCTAAAAAGAGTTCATCACCTAAAACGTATTGTAGATTATAAAGCATAGCACCTGTCTTATAATAAACGTGGCGGTATCCTCCACCATGACCTAGTGCGCTACCAAAATCATCTGAATGTGTGTTTAGAGCAGGGTCATTGTATTTAGTTGCATCTCTTAAATATGCATAATATACCCTTGAGTCTATAGCTTTAACATGTTTTGTAAAACGTATGCCGTATTTACTACTTGGTTTTTCTCTAACTAGATAATCCCCATCAATTTTTGTTAATGCCCAAGCAGTTAAAAATTGAGTAAATCCTTCATCCATTGCAGCTCTGTA
>Ga0115013_10000499_pt1 | contig 23799 bp, 30 predicted proteins | sample SouAtlMetagenome_2_FD_88686 | JGI IMG/M metagenome (GOLD analysis project Ga0115013, IMG submission 88686) | Marine eukaryotic phytoplankton communities from Atlantic Ocean - South Atlantic ANT15 Metagenome | ecosystem: Environmental > Aquatic > Marine > Oceanic | place: South Atlantic Ocean...
ATTGGACCAATGAAGGATCAGACGGAACAGCTCTGAAAAAAGCTAAAGACATTCAAAGCAAGCTTGGTTAATGGTAGGGATTTTTTGGGATTGTGATGGAACAATCATGGACACGGAAAGACTCTATGCCTATGCATGGCAAACTCATTTAAAACAATTTGGATTAAATATTTCAGAAGAAGAAATTAGACAATTTGTTGGTGTTGATGATCGTATAGTCCACTCTTTTTATGCTAAGACAGTCCCTCTTGATGATTTTGAAAACACTATGTTTTCCCTTGGAGAAATCATTCAGCAATCATTAAATAATAAGATAATTTACAATGATGCAAAAATATTATTAAAGCAGATTTATGATTTAGATATTAAACAAGCTTGTGTATCTGCAAGTCCTCAAGGGCTATTAAATAAAAAACTTCAAGAAGTTGATATAGAAAACTTTTTTGACTACATCATTGGAGGTGATATGGTTAAAAGAAATAAACCGTATCCAGATATTTACAACAAAGCAATAGAAAAACTTCAAACATCAAAAAATATTATTATTGAAGATAGCCCCACTGGCATTCAATCTGGAAAAGAGTCAAATAGTTACGTACTTGCAATAAATAGAGGAATGTTTTCAGAAGATCAACTTAATCAAGCAGACTTAGTAGTAGACAAACTAAGTCTTGAAATAATTAATAAAATTTTAGAAACCCTATAAATACGTCATATAACGAAAATAAACTACAAAACTTTCTTAGGCGCAAAATGTGACTAAGAAATAGTTAGAACTAAAACAGGAATTTTTCTCCTTGTTAGCTCTTGATAGGATGAGTAGCCACCCCGATTCATGAAGTCCATTTTTTTCCACCACTCTATTCTTTCTTCATCATAAACTTCTCTAGCATTTGCTTCATAAGTATCGCGTCCAATTTGAACTTTACATTCTTGAAATTTTATAAGATTATGATACCAACCCGGATTATTTTTATTCCCACCCTTTGATGCAATTAAGCAAATTTCATTTCCTTCTTTAAGAAAAACTAGTACATTTTTTCTTTCTATCTGTGTTTTAGCTCCTTTAGTATGCAATATCAGACATGGTCGATTGTTTAAAAACTTACCAAACCTTCCGTCTGAGTAAATATATAAATAGTTGTGAAAAAATAAAAATAAAAAAATTGAATATCTTTTAAATTTTTTTATGAAATCTTTCATATGTTTAATTTAATTCTTTTTTTCCAACTACTAAAACTATTTGGATAAAAATCAATTGGCTGAGCTAGCCTTTGAGCAGGAAACTCATAAAGAGGCTTATTAAATTTTGTTATTTTCTTATATTTAGGAACTGGAGCAAAAGTAGAAGCAAATGATTTATTTTTTAAGTAAATTAATGGATCTCCCATTACTACTGACAAATCTCTTTTCAGCGATATTTCCTTTAAACAATCTAGTAAAAAGTTAATTCTTTTTGTTGAGATTTTTAGATTATTTAATAATTTAATATCAAATATAAAAACAACAGGCAAGGAAGAAAAATATTTCATTGAAGGATCATCATCTCCTAGAGACTCAGCTGTTATCCAAACAAATTCTGGATTTTTATCATTAGTTTGTATTTCCTGTGGTCCAAAATTTTTATAAACATCAGTTAATACATCAATATTTTTTTTAGTAACTTCAACACTTTCTGGCCATTCACTTATTGGGCAATTATAATTTAGTTCGCAATCATCACAGAGTTTCTTAGCTCTTTTTTGTACTTGAAATTTTGAAAATCCATAAACTTTTCCTGTTTGAGAACCCATTACCCAATGCCAACCTAATCTATTCGCAAACCTAGAACCATCAACTAAATGTTTAAACATATAATTCTCATAACCATTCCAATCATTTCTATCTCTTAATGAAAAATGAGAGGCAAACCACATTCTTGTCTGGTTTACCATATATCCAGTTTCTTCTAATTCTTTTTTAATTGTTTTTATACAATTCATTTTTTGAGTATCTATATTCTTGCTATGAGCACTATTTATTGAATAATTTAAATAATTTTTGGATTTTTTACCTACTATTGCGTATAAATGCCTTGAAAATTCCTGCCAAAGAAGTTCATCTCTGTATTTTGTTTTATCTTCATACTTAAATCTTTCTACATTTTTCCATACCTCTTTTAAATCAATTAAGCCATGTCTTATGTATGCAGATAAATATGAAGACCCTCTTTTTGATTTCGGATACACATTATTTCTCAATTTTGAATAATTTGAAATATCTAGATTATGTAAAGCTAAATCTGCGTTTGATTGACCACCTCTAATTAAAGGTTCAGTATATTCATCACAACATAAATCTAAAAAATGTGAATTGATTATTTCTTCATTAGATGATTTAAGATTGATTAAAGACATTAACTATGGTTAATATTTATCTTGCCCAATTTTAACATTTTTAACAACTTGGATATCTTCAACAGTCTCTAATTCAAAGTTTATTCTCTGACCTTGACGTAAAGTTCTAAATATTGAACCCTTCAATGAACCAGCAGTAATAAAAACTTCAGTTTTATCTGTATCTAATAAGATTATTCCATTGCCAGTGTTTGGATCATATGATTTAACAACACCTTGAGCCATTAAACTTTTTCGCCTCGTTGACGTATTTCTTTAACAACAGACTCTATACCTCGTTTGTCAATAATTTTATTTCCACGAGTGCTGACTTTAAGTTTTACCCATCTATTTTCACTTTCTAGCCAGTATCTTTTAGTGATAATATTTGGTTTGAACCAACGGTTATTTCTTTTGTGAGAAAAAGAGACATGTTTGCCTGACCTTGGCTCTCTTCCTGTTACTTGACATCTATTTGCCATATTATTTCCTCTAAATTACAAGTATAACTATAACTAATTTAATAATTTGTAGGTACTTTCATTTTAAAACTTTTTAGGTAATGTTTGATTGTGGTTGAAAGAAGCTTTAAATATTTAAATACAATAAAACTTGATTCTCTGAAAGGTTTCGGCGAGAAAAGATATGCAAGTTTAAAAAAAAGTAATTTAAAATCCGTAGCAGACTTACTTAGGTTCTATCCTCGTAAACATATTGACAGATCAAAAGTGAAATTAATAAATGAGATAAGTCATGATGACCAAAATCAAGAAGTTACAATAATTGGAAACATATCTAATATCTCAGTCTTTACTACAAAAACTCGATTAAGAATCACAACCTTAACTATTAATGACGAATCTGGCAGCGTTAAGGCGAAATGGTTTGGACCTCAATACATCGAAACAAGATATAAAACTGAAGAAAGAATAGCACTTTCTGGGAAGCCTGATGTTAAAAAAACTGGAAGTATTGAATTTAAAAATCCTACAATAGAGAAATTTTCAGATATTGAAGAATTAAATGAAACTGGATCATTCATACCTATTTATCAAAAGATAGAAGGAATGACCAGTTCATCCGTCAGAAAGGCATTAAAAGAAATTATATCAATACTAGATACAGATAAAGATAAATTTACTGCAGGTCTTTCCGACATGCTTTCAAATGAAATACTTAAAAAATATTCCCTCATTTCTAGATATGACAGCATGAAGCAAATTCATTTTCCTAAGGATGAAGAACAATATAAAGATGCTCGAAATAGATTAGCATTAGATGAGTTTCTTTACTTGAGGTCTATTTTTGAAAATTTAAAATCAAAATACAAAAGTGAAAACAAAGGTTTAGAGTTTTCATTTACAAAGTCTGATATAGAAAAATTTATAGAACACCTGCCTTTCAAATTAACAGAATCTCAATACACAACATCATATGAAATTCTTGATGATCTAATTAAGGAATATCCAATGAAAAGGCTGTTACAAGGTGATGTGGGCTCAGGGAAAACTGTTGTGGCAGCCGTAGCAATCTATGCAGCATATATTTCTGGCTATCAAGTCGCATTAATGGCTCCTACCGAAGTCCTAGCTGAGCAACATTTTAATTCAATTAAGATATTTTTAAACAATTATGACATTCCTATTAATCTTTTAACTTCTTCAGTGTCTGATAGGGAATCGGTTCTACAAAATATAGATAATGGAAGCCCGGGTCTTTTTATTGGTACACATGCATTAATACAAGAAAAAATTCAATTCACAAATTTAGGATTAGCAATAATCGATGAACAACAAAGATTTGGCGTAGAGCAAAGAAAAAAACTTATAAACCAAAGTGGACTTATTCCAGACCAATTAGTTATGACAGCTACTCCAATACCAAGAACAACAGCTTTATCAATCTATGGTGATCTAGAGATTTCATCTATTAATGAAATGCCTCCCGGAAGGAAGGAAGTAATTTCTTACTTATTTTCGGGACTGAAAAGCGATAATAATGCAGTATTTGACAAATGCATTGACCATCTTTCAAACAATTCTCAAATATTTGTAGTCTGTCCTTTCATTGAGGAAAGTGAGTCTTCGGATATTCAATCAGCTGAAAATGTCTACAGCTTGTACAAAGAAAAATTTATAAACCATAATGTCAAAATATTGCACGGAAGAATGTCTTTTGATGAAAAAGATCAAATAATGAATGAAATGAAAAAAGGTGAAATCGATATCTTAGTATCGACAGTAGTCATAGAAGTTGGAATTGATATTCCAAATGCTTCTTTAATGATAATTGAAAGTGCAGAAAGATTTGGGTTGAATCAACTACATCAACTCAGAGGTCGGGTTGGTAGGGGAGAAAAACAGTCTGAATGTATTTTCCATATAACAAATAAAAAATCATTACTAACAATCAGTGATGATGGCAAAAAGAGGCTCGAAGCAATCGTAGAAATTAAAGATGGATTTAAACTTTCAGAAATTGATTTAGAAATAAGAGGTGAAGGAAAAGTAACAGGAACAAGCCAATCAGGACAGTCAGATTTAAAAATTGCTGATTTGAGGTTTGACTATGAACTTTTATTAAAATCTAAAAATATTTACGAAGAATTAAATTCACCTAAGGAAAAAGAACTAATTTTTAAAGAAGCTAAAATTTTATTTCCAAATTATTTTAAGGCAGATGGTACAACTTGAGAATTTTAGCTGGTGATTACAAATCAAGGAAGATAGATACAATCAATAGTCCAAATACTCGACCAATGATGAGCAAAGTGAGAGAATCTATTTTCAGTTCATTGCAGTTTTCAATTCCTAATTCAGACGTTTTAGATTTATATGCAGGTTCTGGCAGTTTGGGAATAGAAGCGCTAAGTAGAGGTGCTCAGTTTTCTACATTTGTTGAAAGATCTAAAGAATGTATTAAAATTTTAGAAAAAAATTTGAAAGGGCTGGATAATAATTACAAAATTACAAATTCATCAGTTGATGCCTTTCTTCAAACTTCAATAAATAAATATTCAATAGTGTTTTATGACCCACCATTCGATTTTGAAACAAAAATTGTTGAGAATGAAATATCTTTAGTTGGTGACTTAATTGAATTTAGTGGTCATCTTATAATCCATAGACATTCCTCATCACTATCAATTAAATTACCAAAATTTTATGAAATTCGTAAAGAAAAAAATTATGGTCAAAGTAAGATTCTTATATTGAATAAAATATGAAAATTTTAATACCAGGTTCGTTTGATCCGCCAACTAATGGCCACATAGATGTTATTAACAGATGTTCAAAAATATTTACTGAAATTATTGTTGGTGTAGTTGTTAACCCTTCTAAAGATTCATTATTTACCCGTAATGAAAGATCTGATATGTTGGAAAAAATATTTCAAGACAAACAAAATATAAATATAGAAAGTTTTGAAGGTTTGCTAGTCGATTTTGCATCTAAACATAAAGTTGATGCAATTGTTAAAGGATTAAGGGCTATGACAGATTTTGATTATGAATTTCAAATGGCACAAGCAAACTCCACTCTTGCTGGTTTTGAAACTATCTTTATTCCCTCCTCTCCTGAATATGGGTATTTATCAAGTTCTATGGTTAAGGAAATTCATTCGTATGGAGGAGATGTTTCCTCCCTGGTTCCTGCTGAAGTTTTAAAAAGTTTGACTAATGAGTAGTTCTGAAATAAATTTTGAGGAAGTTATTAAAGGAAATAAACGAGTAGATATTGTTGATAAGCTTGAGGAGTTACGAGCACAATTAAATTCCAATTCTTTAAAAGGAAGGCTTAATAAAAAAGATTTAATAAAAAGCATTGATGAGATTATAGATTCTGTACCTGTAGAAATGAGAACAGCTCGCTGGATAGTAAGGGAACAGGAAAGTTTTATTAGCCAAGCAAAACAGGAGTCTAAGAATTTAGTAAATGAAGCCAAAATTGAATCCGAAAATCTTATTGCAAATTCATATGTATTACAAGAAGCCGTTATTGAAGCTAATGCTCTTATAAAACAGGCTGAAGTTGAAACTCAAGCTTATAGAGCTAATATTGAAGATACAATTGATCAAAAAATAGAAGATATTCAATCAAAAATTCAACAGATGTCCAATTTTCTTGAAGTTGAAAAGAATAAATTAAGAGAACCAAGAAATATAGATAAACCTCAAGAATAATGAGTCTGAATACAAGAATAAAAACTATTGATTTAATCAACTCAAAACAATCATTTGAATTTAATCAATCCGGGAATCTAAATATTAAATATGGCTGTAATTTTACTGATGCTAAAAATGGTATTGACTATGATTCGCTTTCAATGATTGAAAATAATATTTTGACATTTAATATGTCTATAAATTTTGACTATCAAGCTGAGTGTGGAAGATGTTTATCAGTTGATACTATTAATAGTAAGAATGCCAGAGATTTCTCATTAAATTTAGATGCTGAAAACGATTATGAACTAGATTTAGAGTCTGAATTCATTGATTTTGAGCCTTTTATTTCTGAAATGATAATAGAAAAATTGGAGTTAAACTACTTATGTAATACTAGCTGCAAGGGCCTGTGTCCAGATTGTGGTATAAATATGAATAGAAATAACTGTAATCATGATGAAAAAAAGTTAAAAGAAAGTCCATTTTCTTCTCTAAGTCAGCTAGATTTGTAGTTTGAAAGGAATATAGTTATGGCAGTACCAAAGAAAAAAATGTCTAAGTCAAGGACTAGACGAAGAAAAGCTACTCATAAAATTTCTAAACCGCATTTTGTTGTTGATCCTGAAACAGGAGTAGCTAAAAAGTCACATAGAGTGAATCCTGCTGATGGTACCTATAACGGTCGTCAAGTAAAAGAACCTGAAGTAAGTTAATTTAATTATGAATACTATTGCTGTTGATGCAATGGGTGGAGACTCTGCTCCAGTTGACTTAGTCAAAGGCGCTATTGAAGCAAAGCAAGTTGGGGTAAATGTTGTTTTGTGTGGTGACCAAAACTTAATTAAACCTTATTTAGACAATGTAGAAATTCCCATTTATCACTACCCACAAGTAATTTCTATGGATGAAGATCCAATGAAAGCAATAAGGTCAAAAAAACAATCCTCAATAATTGGTTGCATGCAGCTACTTAAAGAAAATAAAGTTCAGGCAGTATTTTCTGCTGGTTCGACAGGAGCTACATTAGTTAGTGCTATTACTATTCTTGGTAAGCAAAAAGGTATTATCAGACCAGCAATTGCTTCGGTTCTTCCAACTCTTGATGGTGGAATAGTTTTACTAGATTCTGGTGCAAGCTTAGACGTAAAACCAAAAATATTGTTCCAGTATGGCGTAATGGGTGCAAAACTAGCTGAGATTTTATTTAACAATTCAAATCCAAAAGTAGGACTATTAAATAATGGAGAAGAAGATACAAAAGGAAGAGATGTTGAGAAAACAGCTTTCAAACTTCTGAAAAGTAGTGATTTAAATTTTGTTGGCAATGTAGAGGGTAGAGATTTTGCAACAGGAAAAGCGGATGTATTTGTAACAGATGGCTTCACAGGGAATGTGGTTTTAAAAACAATGGAGGGAACTGCAAAATTACAATCTAAGTTGATTTCCAAATCTTTAAAAGAAAATTTATTTAAACCTGTATTACCTGCAGTTAAAAAGGCATTGCAACCGGCAAAGGATACGTTAAATCCGGATAAAACAAATGCTTCTTATTTACTTGGAGTAAATGGAGTTGTAACTATTGGCCATGGTTCATCTAATGTTGAGGCCGTAAAAAATGCAATTATTTATACAAATAATTCAGTAAACAAAGAATTTATAAGTGATTTCACTTCTGAAATAGAAATAACATGATTGATATAAGTCTTTTGGAAGATCAAATAGGATATAAATTCAAAAATATAAAATTTTTAAAAATTGCACTTACGCACAAGTCTTATTTAGACGAGAACCCAGAGCTAATGTCCAATCAAAGGTATGAATTTTTCGGTGACGCCATTCTTGATTTTGACTTAACAGAATATTTATTTAAAAATTATCCAGAATTAGATGAGGGGAGCCTTACAAAAATACGTTCAAGTGCAGTAAACCAATTTAATTTAGTTCAAATTGGAAAGAAAATTGATATTGGAAAATATCTTTATCTAAGTAAAGCTGAAGATTCAACAGGTGGCAGAAATAAAGATTCAATTATTGAAGATGCTGTAGAGGCACTCATAGCTTCTCTTTATTTTGATGGAGGCTTAGAAGCAGTGAATAATTTCGTATCAAATTTTATTTACCCAAGTATTCAGGAGCTATCTGAAAATCCTGGTCAGAAAGATTACAAAACAAGATTACAGGAGCATTACGCAAAACAAGGCAAGAAAGTAAACTATGAAGATCAATCAAGTGGACCTGATCATGACAAAAATTTTCAAACGGAAGTATTCCTAGATGAGGAATTAATAGGTTCAGGAATGGGTAAGTCAAAAAAAGCGTCACAGCAGGCTGCTGCTAAAAATGCGCTAAGTAAAACAAATGCCTGAGCTACCTGAAGTTGAATCTATAAAAAAAATAGTGTCACCAATATTTATTGGTCAAAAGTTAATTAAATATTCTATTAATGATGAAAGAACAAATAGGTTCAATTCTGAAAACCCTAAAAATCTGGGAATATTATTAGGTGTATCTAGAAAAGGAAAAGTTTTAGATTTTACATTTAAAGACTATTCAATATTGTTTCACTTAGGTATGAGTGGAAGAATAGATATTAATTCTAAAATAAATAAACACACAAGAGCAGAATTCAAATTTAATAAAGATTGTTTAGTTTTTGATGATATAAGGAAATTCGGATATATAAAATTTACTTCAAATCAGTTAAAGGATAATCACTTACTCATGATAGGACCTGATATATTGGAATTAACTAGAGAAAATAAGAGAAATATATTAGAAAAAGGAAAAAAATCAAAAGTAACTATTAAAAATTTTCTACTAAATCAAAAAAACACGAGTGGACTTGGAAATATTTATGTAAATGAAGTTTTATATAAAGCAAAAATTCACCCTCTTTCTACTACAGAAAAGCTAAATAAAAACCATTGGAAAGAAATTTTCTTATATTCCAAAAAAGTCTTAAATTCAGCTATTAAAAACAATGGCACTACCCTTGATGATATGACATACTTCCTGCCGAATGGTAGTTATGGATCAAATCAAAAATTTTTAAAAATTTACAATAAAAATAATTGCAATAAATGCAAAAATAAAATTGATAAACTATATATTGATAATAGATCAAGCTATGTGTGTAAAAAATGTCAATTCCTAGTCAATTAAATGTTGAACTTTTTAGAGATGGAAACCTAGAGTCAAATCACATTGTGAATTTCTATAATTCAAAATCTAATTCAAATGATTATTTTTTTCCAAGGTCATCTGTAAAACCATTTCAGATAATTCCGCTTCTTTATACATTAAGTATTCAAAATGAAATTAATTTAACTGATGAAGAAATTGCACTTTTTGCTTCATCCCACTCTGGTGAAAAATTACATACTGACCTTCTTATAACAACTTCTGAAAAATACAATCTCAATCTTGAATATTTAATTTGTGGAGCTCAGCGACCATTTCATGATAAAACTGCTGATAGTATTCTAAATGACAATAATGATTTTTTAAATATTCATAACAATTGTTCAGGCAAACATTTATCTATGTTACTTTTTTCAAAAGTATTAAATGTTGATTTTCAAAATTATTACAATCTCAATCACAAGTCACAAGCAAACATTAATGAATTTTTTTATGAAATATTTCAAACCAAAGACATTTCTTATGGTATTGATGGATGTGGACTTCCAGCAATTAGGTTAAAAACTTCAGATTTTATTGACTCAATTAACTTTATTAAAAATTCAAAATACAGTGAATTCTGGAATAGAGTATTTAACGCGTATGTTCGCTTTCCTGAAATAATTGGCGGTACAAATAGACCTGATAGTAATTTGATTAAAAATTCAAATTCGCCTTTGTTAGCTAAATCAGGTGCTGAAGGTGTTATGTTTGTTACTAATAATAATGACTCTTTTTTATTTAAATGTTTAGATGGTAGCAAGAGGGGAGTTGATTTAGCATCTTCACACTATTTAAAGAGTATTGGACTTGTTAATAACTCCCCATTTGAATCTCAAGTAGAGCTTTATTCTAGAAATCGACAAAATAACAAAGCAGTAGAAATTAAGATTACTAAAAATTTCTGATTTTAAACAATTTAATCACATTTTTACTACAATATAACTAACAACAGGGTAATAAATGTATTTAAAATCATTAGATATTAATGGGTTTAAGTCTTTTTCAGAAAAGACTATTATTGATTTCTCGAACGAAGTCAATGTTATTGTAGGCCCAAACGGTTCAGGTAAATCAAATGTAGTTGATGCTATTTCATGGGTTCTTGGTACACAAAGCCCAGCAACACTAAGAACAAATAAAATGGAAGATGTAATATTTGCAGGTACCGAAAAATTATCAGCAAAAGGATTTTCTGAAGTTTATTTAAATTTTGAAGTTGACGAACAATTGTTTAATGGAAATAGTGAAATTTCTATTGGTAGAAAGCTTTTTCGAGACGGAACTTCAGAGTATTTTATGAATGGATTAAATTGTAGGTTACTTGATATCCAAGAATTTCTTAATGATGTTGGTATAGGAAAACAGCAGCACATCATAATTTCTCAAGGTCAAATAGCTGAAATATTGAATTCTAAACCAGAAGACCACAGACTTACGATAGAAGAAGCTGCTGGAATCCTTCCACTTAGATCTAAGAAAGAAAAATCCTTAAAAAGAATTGAATCTGGAGAAAAAGAGATTAAAAGAGCTAAAGACGTTTTAAGGGAAATCAAAAAGCAATTGAAACCATTAAGAGAGCAAGCTGAACAGGCTCGTATTCATGAAGAAAAATCAAATTTACTTAAGAGAAAGATGATTGAGATCAATGTTCTTTTATTTAATAAATATAAAAATTTAGATGGCCAACAAGACAGACATGAAAAAGAAATTAATGAATCATTAAATCTTATAGATAAAAAGATCTTAGACTTGAAAAATCAAAAAAGTAAAATAAATACTGAGCTTGGGGACGGAGTTTCCATAGGCTCCACTTTAAAAGACTACTCATCAAAATTTTTAAACATATCAGAACAGCTTAGGTCAATTGCTCAAGTTGCTGGTGAGAGAAAAGATAATTTAGAAAGAGAGGAAATTAAAGCTGCTGAAGAGTTGTCTAAGACTAACAAGAAAATTAAAGTCAATTCTGAACAAATTTCAAAACTTTCATCCCAATTAATATCTAAAAAATTAGTCTTAAGTTCACTCCAGGAATCATATAGACAAATTAAATTACAACTAGAAGACATAATCAAGAAGCTCTCGGCCTCAACTGAAGTAAATGAAGCTCTCCTCCAAAGCGAGATACAGCAACTAAATAATAGTATTTCAGATACAACTATGAATTTAAATAATTTGAATTCTGAATTAAAAAAATGGGAAAATGATTTTTCAGAATCAGAAAAGTTAATTGATAATATCAATAATGAAATTTTAAAGAATAGTATTAATCTCGAAACCTTACCTCCATTTTTTAATAAAACCAAAACAATTTTAAATAGGGAGGTTCTTCTTAATAGCGAAAAATTATTTGAACAAGAGGCTTCTCATAAAGATTTAACTCAGGAATTAATGAAAAAAGAAAGTTTATTAGAAAGTATTAATGAAAATGAACAATTTAAAAAAGATATCAATATACAAAAAAATGAATTAGAAAATGAAGTAATTCAAATTGAAAAGGAGATTAGCTTAGTTTCTAATCAACTTGTATCTTCACAGGAAAGAATTAAATCTTTAACGGAACAAAATGATGAACTAAGTAAAATTAAGAAAGAATTATCTTACAATTCATCTGATATTGATAAGAATGATTTATCTGATTTAATAGACTCAACAAAGCTATTTATTGAGTTTTCAAATAAAACATCTGATACATTAGAAACGAAAGCTTTGTATTTTGATGATAAATATGGAAATTCAAATAAAAAAATATTAACTATTGATGAAGAAATAGAACAATTGAATAAAAAATATTTCAGCCTTAAAGAGTCTTTAACTAATATTGCTATAAAGAAATCTGAGTACAATACTTCTAAATCACAACATTATTCAAACTTAACAAATATTTATGGTTTAACAATTGAAGAGATTAATGATTATTATCTTGAAAATGATAATCAAGAAATGCTTGAGAATGAGATTAAGAGTATTGAACATAAGTTAGAAGAAATTGGTACGGTTAATTATTTAGCAAAAGAAGATTATGAATCATTAAATAACAGATTTGAAGATATCACTTCTACAATCGAAGATTTAAATTTAGCTAAGAAGGAATTATTAGAGAATATAAATGAAATTGAAAAAGAGATAGAATTTCAAATTGAATCATCTTTTAATTCAATATCAGTTCATTTTTCAGAGATTTTTGAAACATTATTTCCAGGAGGAAATGGGTCTCTTTCTTTCACAGACAAATCTAATATCCTTGAAACAGGTATCGAAATCTCAGTACAACCAAGAGGTAAAAAAGTTAAAAAATTAAGTTTACTATCTGGTGGAGAACGTTCCTTAGCCGCTATAGCCTTTCTTTTTTCAATATTTAAATCATTTCCAAGTCCTTTTTACATATTAGATGAAGTTGAGGCTGCATTAGATGATGCTAATTTACATCGTATGATTAATTTACTTAAACACGTTAAAAATGATGCACAATATATTATTGTTACACATCAGCAACAAACAATGCATGCTGGTGATATATTGTACGGTGTAACTATGGAACCAGGATCTGGGTCTAGAGTATTCACAAAAACCAAAAAAGATTTTGAAAGTATGATTAATAGCAAATGAATAACGACCAATTAGCTGAATTAGCAAAAGACATAGCCACTAAAGCATACGCACCTTATTCAAATTTCGGGGTTGGAGCAGCTTTAATTACGGAATCAGGAAATGTATACACTGGTTGCAATATCGAAAATGCATCATACCCAGCTTCTGTTTGTGCTGAAGATGTAGCAGTAGTTAAAGCAATATCTGAAGGTGAAAAAAAAATAAATACAATTGCTGTGGCGTGTATTGATGCAGAATCAGATACCGCTATATTTCCATGTGGGATTTCAAGACAAAGACTCGCAGAATTTGATACAGAAAGTGTTTTAGTTGTAGACAAATCAGGATACAAAACTTATAAATTTGAAGAAATACTACCTTATAATTTTAAATTTTAGATATTTTCATTAATTTTAGGAATAACGCTTAAAGTATCTCCTACTATTCCTAAGTCCGCAAGTTGAAATATGGGAGCTTCTTCATCTTTGTTTATAGCAATAATAAACTTTGAATCTTTCATGCCAACTTGATGTTGAGTTGCACCAGAGATTCCACAAGCTATATACACATCAGGTTTAACAGTTTTTCCTGTTTGACCCACTTGTTGGGAATATGGCATCCAACCAGCATCAACAATAGCTCTAGTTCCACCAATTGCTGCATTAAGTTTATTGGCTAAATCTTCAACTAACGATAAATTTTCTTTTTCAACCATACCTCTACCTGCAGATATAACAATCTTTGAATCTTCGAGTTGAGGACCAGATTTTTCTTCTTTAAAAACATCAAAGATTTCTATAGCGGAATTTTCAACTTCGATAGTCTCATATTCATTATTAAGTTCTAAATCTATTGGATCAAATGATTTTGGTCTAATTAATAATAGAGAACAAGATGATGTAATTTTTGTTTTGTAAATACTTTCTCCACCATTAATTGAGTTTGTTGTAACTACTGAATCATCTTGAATATCAAAATTGATTACATTGGATACAGGACTAGATAATAAATCTACTGACAAGAATGATACAAGGTCTCTGCATTGATATGTAGAAGGTGCTAAAACTAATGAAATATTTTCTTCTTGAATGATTTGCGAAAGCTTATCTGCAACGTTGTTAAATTGAAGAGATTCAGCACTTCTCTTGATGTAGGTTTGATGAAAAGTACTAGATCCTATAACTGGTGCATCTGAGCTTCCAACAGTCACAACTTTGTATTCTAAAGATAAACTATTTGCCTTATTGATGATTTCTAATGTGCCTGAACTTAATTTATTATCAATAACTTCACCAAGTATTAGTGTTTTCATATTACTTTAAGCTCCTTTAATTTTTCAATAACTACTTGGTAGGCTTCTCCTTCATCGATAATTTTTTCACCATTTTTGGAATTTTCTAATTTTTCAATATCTAAAAATTCCAAATTTTGAGATGCATTCATGTTCAAGGAAGATAATTCAACTTTCTCTATAGGTTTTTGCTTTGCTGCCATAATATCTTTAAAATTTGGGTATCGCGGTTCAACACCGCCTGCAGTAACTGAAAGTACACATTTTTCAGGCATTATTACTTTCTCAGAGCCTTCTAACGTTTGCCTTGTTAAGGTTACATTTTCAGAAATTTCAATAGCTTTTATGTAAGAAATGCAATCTAATTTTAAAAATCTTGCAACTTGTTGGGGAACTGTTCCAGTGTATCCATCAGTGGATTCAGTGCCAAAAATTACAATATCTGCATCAGTAGTTTTTGCAAGTTCGCTCAGTATGCTTGCAGTCATAAGAGAATTTGATCCTTTTAATGAATCATCGTCAACGTAAAGAGTTTTATCAGCTCCCATCTGCAATGCTTGCTGTAGTCCCTTTTGAGTTCCAGCAGGTCCCATAGAAATAACAGTGACCTCACCTTCGTATTTTTCTTTTAGTTGAAGTGCTATTTCAATACCATATCTGTCAGTATCATCAAGAACTTGTTCTTCAGGTCTTGAAATGAGTCCGTTGTCATATGTGATTTCATTTGCTGGATCAGGAATTTGTTTAGCGCATACGGTGATGTTCATAGATTTATATTAATTTATTTCAATTATTACTGATATTAATTTGAGATAAAAATTCTTTCATAAATGTTTGTAGTTTAATTTTAGAAAGTTCAGCAATTTCAATTACTTCATTATGATCTAGTGGACTGTCACTTATTCCTGCTGCTAAATTTGTAACAAGAGAAAAGGCACCTACTTTCATCCCGGCATGTTTTGCGACTATAGCTTCAGGAACAGTAGACATTCCAACTAAGTCTGCTCCAATATTTTTTGCAAAATTTACTTCAGCAGGAGTTTCATATGTTGGTCCAGTAAACCAGGCATATATTCCAGTTTTAAATTCAAAATGATTTTGTGCAATTGATTCAGCTATTTGCAGAAATTGTTTGGAGTAAACTTCAGACATATCTGGAAATCTTGGGCCAAACTCATCTAAATTTTTTCCTATTAGTGGGTTATCGCCTGTTAAATTGATATGGTCAGTAATTGAAACTATATCACCTGGATTGTAATTTGAAGAAATCCCTCCTGCAGCATTTGTAAGTATTAAATTTTCAGCACCCAACGAGGAGAAGGTTCTTACAGGAATTACTAATTCTTGAATAGGATAACCTTCGTAATAGTGAGCTCTACCGGATAAAATGGCTGTATATTTTTCCTCTATTTCTACGATACTTAATGTACCTGAGTGGCCTTCAATTGATGGTTGTAGAAAATTTGGAATATCAGAATAGCTGACCTGATGTATGATGTCATAGTTCTTTTCAAAACCACTCATTCCAGATCCGAGAATAATTACAGTGTGAATTTTTTTATTAGAAGTTAAGTCGTTAATAAATTTTTTTGCTTCGTTTATTTTGTCTAACATTTAATAATTAGGTTAATAACTTAAATATCATTTAAAAAGCTATTACCTGGAAATATATTTTCTAACCCAAAATAGTCTGAAATAGATGAAGCTACATTATAGAAACCTGTTAAGTCACCAATATATTTAGCCTTACAATTATTTTTATAAGCAACCATTGGAACAAATTCTCTTGAATGATCTGTTTTTCCATCTGTTGGGTCAGTTCCATGATCACCAGTAAATATAATCAAATCTTCATCACGAAGTTCTTTTAAAATATTTCCAATTTCTTCATCTATTATTTTAAGTCCTTTGTAATACCCATCTGGATCTTCTCTGTGTCCATAAAGCATGTCTAGGTCAACTAGATTTACAAATGTAAATTGATGTGATCCATTTTTAATTTCTTCAAGAAGATAATTCAATCCATCCTTGTCTCCTTCCGTATGAACATAATTTGTTAAATATTCTGTTCCAAATAAATCAGTAATTTTCCCTATTCCATAAGTTTTAATATTATTTTTATGCAGAAGGCTAAGGATGGTTTCTCCCGGGGGAGCCATTCCAAAATCTTTTCTGTCGTATGTTCTCTTAAAGCTACCTTCATCCCCAACAAACGGTCTTGCAATAACTCTTCCAATGTTGTATCGATTACAATATTTTCTTGAAATTTTACAGATCTCATAAAGTTTTTCTATACTGCAAACTTTTTCATGAGCAGCTATCTGAAACACTGAATCCCCTGAGGTATATAAAATTAAATCTCCTGTTTCTATATGTTGACTTCCAAGCTCTTCAATAATTTCCGTACCAGAAGCGTGCCTGTTCCCGATAAAATGACAGTTTGCTTCTTTTTCAATATTTTGGATTAGTTCTTCAGGAAATCCATTTTCAAAGATTTTAAATTCAGTTTTCGTAGTTAATCCAGCTAATTCCCAGTGACCTGTTGTTGAATCGTTACCTACGGAGTCTTCGGATAGCCTACCGACTGTAGCAATGTTTAAATCACTCATGTTTAAAACATTTGTAATTTTTCCAAAACCAAGTTTTTCCATATTAGGTAAATTCACACCACCTACAGCTTTAGATACATTAGCTAAAGTGTTGGTGCCTAAATCCCCATATAATTCTGCATCTGGAGCTTCTCCAACACCTAAGGAATCAATAACAACTAGAAAACAACGTTTCATTAAATTGTACCGAAAAGTCTATCTCCCATATCTCCTAAACCAGGGACTATGTACCAATTTTCATTTAATTTCTCATCAATATTTCCCGTAACAAGCGTTACATCAGGATGAGTTTCTTCTAGCTTCTTTATTCCCTCTGGGGCTGAGATTACTGTTAAGGCGATAATATTTTTAGGCGATGATTCTTTTACTTTGTCAATAGCAAACGATAAGGAACCCCCCGTCGCAAGCATAGGTTCTAGTATGAAAACATTTTTATTTTCCAAATTAGGAAGATTTTCATAATAATATTCTGGTTCAGCTGTTTCTTCATTTCTTTGAACACCTATATATCCAAAAGCAACATTGGGTATTAAATCTTTTACTCCATCTACTAGCCCTAGCCCAGCACGAAGGACCGAAACAGCTACATTCTCATTTTCAATTTCATAGCCATCAGTTTTTGTTAAAGGAGTTTCGATTTCTTTATTTAAAAGTGAAATATTTTTAGTCCCTTCAAGTATTAATAAATATGAAAGTTTTGAAGCATAAGCTCTGAAATCTTCAACTGTTGTATTTTTGTCTCTTAATATAGTTAAATAATGATTTTTTAAAGGATGTGATAGTTCTATTACTTGCATCAGAATCAGATTAGCAAAACATTAAATCTTTTCTAGTTATTTTTCTTAAGAAGTTAATGTAATAAATATACGTTTTATGTTTTACATCATGTAATATAATGTATTGCTATTTAAATAAAGGAAATAAATGCCTGTAAAAATTAGACTTGCACAAAGAGGTAAGAAGAAAAATAGAACTTACAGAGTTGTAGTCGCAGATTCTCGCTCTCCAAGAGATGGTCGTTTCATTGAAGATTTGGGTTATTACGATCCACACCACAATCCTTCTAAAGTTGAAATAAATGTTGAAAAAGCAGTATCTTGGCTTGATAAAGGTGCTCAACCATCTGAAAGAGCTCAAAAATTATTAGAAATATCAGGAGCATGGGCTCAGTGGAGATCTTCAAAAGGTGAAGTTGTATCTATACCAACTGCACCTGAAGAAAAGATTAAAAGTAGTTCAAAAGCAAATAAAAAGAAACAAGAAGCATCTGAAGCTTCTGAAGATGAATCTACAAATGACGATTCTCCAGAAAAGGAAGAGGAATAATTATGGCTTCAGGTTCTATTGTAAAAAATGTTGTTGAGTACATAGTTTCTCAGATTGTTGAGGATCCTAAATCTGTAAAAGTAGATATTGCAGATTCTGATGATGAAAATGTATCTATTGAGGTTAGAACCTCACCAGATGACATGGGTAGAGTCATAGGTAAGCGTGGAAGGGTAGCTAGAGCGATTCGCACCGTAGCACAAGCCGCTGCAGATGAAGAAGGACTACAATCAAGCGTCGAATTTATTGACTAATAACAATCTCTTTTATATTGGAAAATTAGGAAAACCTCATTCATTAAAAGGTTTTCAATATATAAATATTGAGATATTTTTTAGAAGTCAAAATTTAAACAATATTGAATTAAGAGTAGGCAATGAAAACTTAATTGTCGATAAATTCAAAAGTCATCTTAAAGATAGAAATCTAATAAAATTTGTAAATTTTGATTCTATTGAGTCTATACAAGGTTTACGAGATGCAGATGTATATCTTTCTCAAAAATTTATCAACAAATTTATAGATGAAAATAATCTCCCATGGCCAGGTTTCTTTAAAGGTTCGGAGATAACTCCTGATGGTAAAGTATTTTCTAGTTTTCAATATTTAAATAAAATGATTTTTTTTAACGTAAAAGGTATAGATGATTTTCCTATTCCCTATAATGGCAACTTTTTTAAATTTAAAAATGGAAATTTAGAACTTATAGATGAGGACTTAACTACACAACCATTCAAAAATTAATTTACTGTATTTGTCATCTACCATATTTTCTGGATGCCATTGAATTCCCATTGCATCCCAGTCGTTTGTTGTTTCAATGCCTTCTATGACTCCATCAGGTGATTTAGCAGTAACTTTCAAGTCATTACCAAGTGAGTTAATTCCTTGATGATGAATAGAATTAACACTTATTTTTTCCTCTCCAAGTAAAGAATACAGTTTTGAACTTTTATCTATATGAATATCATGAATGTGTGATCTTGCATCATCAAATGGTTTATCATGATTAATATCAGTAAATTCTGCATCATATAGATCCTGATACAGGGTCCCTTTTTTGTATACATTTAATAATTGGTGTCCTCTGCAAATAGCAAGAGTTTTAACCTTATTTTTTTCAGCTGATTTAAAAAGTTTTAATTCTGTAGAATCTCTGCTGTCTGAAATTCTTGTTGTTTTATCACCTATGTCTTGTCCATATACATTGGGATTTATATCTCCACCACCAGAAATAATCAGTCCATCAAAGTTAGAAATATTAATATCATTTAAATTACTCTGGGGACCAATAATTACAGCTGTACTTCCATAACTATTACACAAATTAACAAAATCATTGTTAATAACTACACATGGAATATTTCCTGGAGCCATATCAACATTTTTAATGCCAGTTGAAATTCCAATTAACTTATTCATAGCTAAATATACATTGAACTTCTACACATACATTTAGAGGTAAACTTTTAACACCTACCGCTGATCTTGTTGCTTTTTCTGTAAAATAATTTGTTAATGTATCTGTAAAACCATTTAAGACCTTTGCATGATCTTCAAAAGTTTCATCAGCATTAACAAACCCAACAACATTTAAGGGTTGAAGTTTTTTAATATCAGTATTTGCTTGTAACGTTGATATTGTCAGTTCAGCACATAAAGCTGCAGCTAGATAAGCATCATCTATGGAAATATCATTTGGTACTTTACCTATATATTTTTTGTTATCACTAATTGGAACATGTCCTGAAGTGAATATAAGATTCCCTGATTTTTTGTACGTAACATAGTTCCCAATGGCTTTAGGAGGTACAGGTAACACTTCGTCCATTTTTTAGAGTAGCTCCTTTATTAAATCAACCACTCTATTTGAGTAGCCCCACTCATTGTCGTACCAACAAACAACTTTTAAATGATTGTTATCTAAAAGCTGAGTTGACGATGCGTCATATATGCTTGAGTGTGGATTATTAAGAATGTCGGTTGATACAAGTGGAATTTCTGAATACTCCAAGATGCCTTTTAGCTCACCCTCAGACGCTTTTCTAATTGCAGAATTCACTTCTTCTATAGTCACGTTTTTCTCAAGTTCAACAACTAAATCAACAACACTACCATCAGGAACAGGAACTCTCATTGCCATACCATCAAGTTTTCCATTTAATTCAGGTAGTACCATTCCTACTGCCTTAGCTGCTCCAGTAGAAGTTGGGATAATATTTTGTGTAGCACTCCTTCCTCTTCTGAAATCACTGTGTGTTGTTTCAGCTAGGGCTTGATCATTGGTGTAGGCATGAATAGTAGTCATCAATCCTGATTTAATTCCAAAATTATCATTAAGAACTTTAGCAATAGGCGCTAGGCAATTTGTAGTACATGAAGCATTTGAAACAATTTTATCATCATCATTTAAGTCGTTATTATTTACTCCCAAGACGATTGTTGCATCAATTTCATCTTTGGGTGGTACAGTAAGTAGAACTTTTTTTGCTCCAGCTTCAATATGCATATTGAGGGATTCATTGTCTCTAAATATTCCAGTAGATTCAATGACTACGTCGACATTATGCTCTTTCCATGGCAAATCTTTAGGACTTTTTATTGAAACAAGTTCAATAGTTCGTTCATTTACTTTTAATTTATTACCTTCTACAGACACATCTGCATCTAAAACTCCCATTACTGAATCATGCTTTAGTAAATAAGCTAAATTGTCATAGTTTCCTAAATCATTAATGGCTACAACATTTAATGGTGAATTGTTTTCTATTATAATTCTTAGAATTGATCTCCCAATTCTACCGAAACCATTAATTGCAATATTTCCCATATTTACTCCATATCCAATTTTTTTAGTGTATCAATAATTCGTGCTGCATATCCCCATCCATTATCAAACCAAATAATTAATTTAATTTTTTTATTATTAATGCCCATTGTGGCAAGACCATCTACTAGACCAGAAAGTGTGCTTCTGACTACATCTGAGGAAACTATAGGATCATAGGTAATACCTATTATGTCTTTCAAAATATTTTTAGACATATCCTCTATGAGTCCATTTATTTCTTCAATAGATGTTTCTTTTTCTAAGTCAATGGTTAAATCAACAGTACTTCCATCAGGTACTGGAACTGTCATTGATGATGAAGCTACTTTATTTTTGAATTCTGGAAGTACCTCAACTATTACATCAGAAGATTTAGTAATACTGGGTATGATATTTTCTCCTGCAGCTCTATTTAATCTGAATCCCTCTCCAGCAACATCTGCCAGTCTATTAGAGTTTGAGTATCCATGTACTGTAGTTAAGAACGCACGTTTAATTCCAACTTTTTCGTCTAGATGTTTCAATATTGGCGAGACTGCATTTGCAGTATTTGACCCTAATGAAAAGGAACTTTCTGTGAAGTCAACTTTATCATCATTTGCACCAGGAATATATATTTGTACATCACCAAATTCCATTGGTGTAGAAGCTATTAAGACTTTTTTACAACCTTTATTGATGTGTCCTTTAATTTCATCAACCATTTGGGGTTTACCAGTGGCAAGAATTACAACATCAGTATTTAAAGATTTCCAATCTGCTTCTGTTGAATCTTTCCAATTATTGAAGAGAATTTCATTTCCGTTAACAATGATTCCATTTTCAGATTCTTCAATTTTTGCGTCTAGCTTTCCATATATTGAGTCATACTTAAGAAGGTAGATAAGATTTTTCTTGTCAGCTGTGTCTGAAATGGAAATTATGTTTATATCATCATTGGAAATAGATTGTCTAAATAAATCTCTACCTATTCTTCCAAATCCTAAAAGTGAAACTTTTGTCATTTATTTTCCTAATAATTCTTTTTGCAACATCTTGTTACAATCAAGTAATAATATAGCTTAAAAAAGTAGTTTATGATAAATATAACCAAAAATATCAATGATTTTATATTTGGCGATATTCCTACAAGTGAATTAATTGAAGAGTCACATCAGAAAAAAATAGAACATTTCGGTAAAGCTATAACTTATAGTCCTAAAGTTTTTATTCCACTAACAACTATGTGTAGAGACAAATGTGCTTATTGTACGTTTGTAAAATCTCCTAATGATGGTGGTGAATACCTATCAATAAATGATGTGTTGAGTATTGCTAAAGCCGGAGATGCTATAGGTTGCTATGAGGCTCTTTTCACCCTAGGTGACAAACCGGAGATAAAATGGAAAGCCGCGAAAGATCAACTAAATGATTTAGGTTATGAATCAACTCACCAGTATTTAATTAATTGCATGAAGGAAGTTAATAAAACTTATAATATTCTTCCTCACGCTAACCCAGGATTGATGTCGAAACAGGAAATCAGTGATTTGAAACTCTACTCACCTTCGGGTGGCATAATGATTGAAAGTTTCTCAAAAGATATTTACTCAAAAGGAAAACCGCATTATAAAACAACAACTAAGTATGTTGACTTAAGATTAGAAACATTAAACAATGCTCTAGAAGTTAAATACCCGATGACCACAGGTTTACTATTAGGACTAACCGAAACTAAAGATGAGCTAATAAATGATATTGAGCAAATAATCAATGTATCAAAAAATAATCCAGCAATTCAAGAAATAATTTTGCAGAATTTTAGAGCAAAACTTAATACATTGATGAGAAACAATGCTGAAGTAACGAATGATTTGTATTTGAGAATTATTGCTACAACTAGAATTTTTGTCCCTGGTCATATTTCAATCCAGGTTCCACCAAATCTTTCTCCAGATATAACTTTATTTTTAAAAAGCGGAATAAATGATTTAGGAGGCATTTCACCTTTAACTATTGACTGGGTTAATCCAGATCATTTATGGCCTGATTTACAAAAATTAAATAAGGAAGTTATAAATTCAAATCAAATATTGAAAAAAAGGCTCCCCGTTTATCCTCGATTTATTGAAAAAGAATGGTTAAATGAAGCAATGTTTGAAAAAATTAATAATATTATTGATACTGACGGTTACCCGAGAGAAACTAATGAGTAAAAATATTTCATACTTACGAATACGACCTTGTGATAATGACAATGAAATATATTTAAACTCCAGAAAAAATGAAGGAACATCATCATTTTTGATCAAAGAAGACACCTCTGTTGATATTGAATTAATTCACAGTAAAGAGTTTCAAACTATATCTAAAAATATTGAGATTGATAGTGATATGTGGATAGTTAATGAAAATAACTGGAAAACGTATAAAGCTTCAGAGGGTAAAAG
>Ga0115013_10000500_pt1 | contig 23782 bp, 20 predicted proteins | sample SouAtlMetagenome_2_FD_88686 | JGI IMG/M metagenome (GOLD analysis project Ga0115013, IMG submission 88686) | Marine eukaryotic phytoplankton communities from Atlantic Ocean - South Atlantic ANT15 Metagenome | ecosystem: Environmental > Aquatic > Marine > Oceanic | place: South Atlantic Ocean...
CATTTTGCGGCCGTAGCTAAATTAATACTACCACGGGGGGAGGCCCCAAAGGAGATAAGTGGCTTTAATTCTTCTAGATTATATCTTTCAGGGTATCTTGTGGCAAAAATGATATCAAGGATGTATTTTTCAATTTTTTCATCCATGTATACCTCTGCTACAGACTTTTGTGCTGACAATATTTCTTTAACGCTAACCACAGGATTAATCTTTTCAAAAGCACCCTTCAGGTTAGAACGAACAATTTGTTGTTCATCTTCAAGTTTTGGATAGTCGATAACAGTTTTTAGCATAAAGCGATCAACCTGAGCTTCAGGAAGCGGGTAAGTTCCCTCTTGTTCTACGGGATTCTGAGTTGCCATAACCAAGAACGGCCTGTCTAGGCTGAAAGTTTCGTCTCCAATAGTAACTTGTTTTTCTTGCATCGCTTCCAGCAGTGCAGATTGAACCTTAGCTGGGGCTCGATTGATCTCATCTGCTAATACAAAGTTCGCAAAAATAGGCCCTTTTTTGATTGTAAAATCATTTTCCTTCATATTATAAATAAGCGTCCCAATTACATCAGCAGGAAGAAGATCGGGCGTAAATTGAATTCTACTAAAGGCCCCGTTTACCGCTTGCGATAAAGTGTTTATTGCAAGAGTTTTTGCAAGTCCAGGAACCCCCTCAAGAAGGATGTGGCCTTTACCCAATAAGCCTATTAAAAGGCGTTCGACCATGTGCTTCTGTCCCACAATTACTTTATTTATTTCCAGTGTTAAAAGCTCTACAAAAGCACTTTCCTTTTCAATTTTTTCATTAATTGCCTTAATATCTACAGCCTGAGGTTGTTCTTCCATTTTTACTATTTTATTAGTGATTTAAACGTATAAATTTTTAATAATTATCCTATATATAACTATAATAATTCCCTAAAAACTATGCCAAAAATAATATTTTAATGAATTATTTTCAATAATAATTTATTAAGCGAAAATTGTTTTCAAAGAATTATTGACTGTTAAATTTATACTTTGATTAAATTATAAGTCAAACTTGATCCCTTGTGCTAGTGGTAAATCATCCGTGTAATTGATGGTGTTTGTCTGTCTTCTCATGTATATTTTCCATGCGTCACTTCCTGATTCTCGGCCTCCACCAGTATCTTTTTCCCCGCCAAAGGCACCTCCTATTTCTGCGCCAGATGTTCCAATATTTACGTTTGCTATTCCACAATCACTACCCGAATGGGACAAGAAAAGCTCAGCCTCTCTAATATTGTTGGTCATAATTGCAGAGGACAGCCCTTGTTTTACATCATTTTGAATGTCAATTGCATTAGTTACATCCCCCGAGTATTTAATTAAGTATAAGACAGGTGCAAAAGTTTCATGTTGGACAATTTTATAATCATTTTTAGCTTCTGCAATTGCCGGCTTAACATAGCAACCACTTGCATATTCGTCTCCTTTTAATACACCCCCGTTAACAACAATATTACCGCCTTCTTTGACAACTTCACCAATAGCGCTCAGGTAATTTTTTACTGCATCCTTATCTATTAATGGCCCCACATGATTATTTTCGTCAAGAGGATTACCAATTCTTAATTGGCTATACGCGTCTACAACAGCCGATTTAACCGTTTCATACACTGACTCATGAATTATTAGCCTCCTAGTGGACGTACATCGTTGACCTGCAGTTCCCACGGCTCCAAAAACAGCTCCTATTACAGTCATTTTAATGTCTGCGTTAGGGGTAACAATAATAGCGTTATTACCGCCTAGTTCAAGAAGCGACTTGCCAAGACGTTCACCAACTGTTTTTGCAACAATTTTCCCCATTCTAGTTGAGCCAGTAGCTGAAACTAGTGGTATTCTAGAATCTTTTGTCATCAACTCGCCAATTTTATAATCGCCATTAATTAGGCATGAAATTCCCTCAGGAAGGTTGTTTTCTGCGAACACTTCTGCAGCAATTTTTTGACATGCGATTCCGCATAAGGGTGTTTTTTCAGAGGGCTTCCAAATGCAAACATCCCCGCAGACCCAAGCCAAAGCGGTATTCCAAGCCCAAACAGCTACAGGGAAATTAAATGCTGAAATTACACCAACAATTCCAAGCGGGTGGTATTGTTCATACATTCTGTGGCCAGGACGCTCAGAATGCATTGTTAGTCCATGCAACTGTCTTGATAAGCCGACAGCAAAGTCACAAATATCAATCATTTCTTGGACCTCTCCCAGGCCTTCTTGAAGGCTTTTCCCCATTTCATATGAAACTAATTTACCCAAGGGCTCTTTTAATTCCCTTAAGCGATCACCAAATTGCCTAACTATTTCTCCTCGTTGTGGAGCAGGAATTTTCCTCCATGTTTTAAATGCCATATTTGCTGTTTCCATAACACTTTTAAATTCTTTATTTGTTGTGACTGAAACAGTGCCAATTTTTCTGCCATCTACAGGCGAAAAGGACTCTATTTTTTCATTTGAGGAAGTCCACTTTGAGCCAGTTGAAGTTCCAAAATTATTTAGCTCTATGTCTAATGACTTAAGAACGCTACTAATTTTAATATTTGTTTTCATTTTGTTGTTATTTAATTAGGTGTTGCGCTAAAGGTAAACTAAAATTCTGTCGTTACCATTTTGAAAAAGGCTTTTGTGCTAATTGAGAATTGTAATACTTTTTTATTCCTGTAACTTCTTTTCCTATCCACTCCGGTTTTTTAAACAATTGATTTTTACTAGATAGCTCAATCTCTGCTATTATCAAACCATTATTCTTGTTTTGAAACTCATCTACTTCAAATTTATTTCCATCAAATTCAAACACATATCTTATTTTTTCTATAGTATCTGCAGCACACAACATAATAATATCATCAGCTTCTTTTTTACAAATTTCTTTTTCCCATTCAAAACGGCTTAAACCATCACTAGAAGAAGCTCCCTTAATTGTTATGAAGGCCTTTTCATCAATAATTCTTACCCTAACACAACGACTAGGGTCAGTACTTAGGTAGCCCTGCTTGACGAAGTGTTTTGATAAACTATTTTTTTTATATTCCTTAGATTTTACTAAAAATTTTCGCTCTATTTCAATCATTTAGAAAAGTAGTTATTAATTAGCCCTAAATTTACAGCATGTTTGACGATTTACCAATTAGAAAGATTATTCATATTGATATGGATGCCTTTTATGCATCAGTTGAGCAAATGGATAATCCAAATTTGAGAAATTTACCTTTAGCAGTTGGGGGTTCTGGAAATCGTGGGGTCGTTAGCGCCGCAAGCTATGAAGCGAGAAAATTTGGCGTACGCAGCGCTATGTCTGGAGTTGCTGCAAAGAGGCTATGCCCAGACTTAATTTTTGTTACTCCTAGATTTAAAAGGTATAAGGAGATATCTCTTCAAATACGGTCAATTTTTTTAGACTATTCGGACCTAATTGAGCCATTATCATTAGACGAAGCCTATATTGATGTTACTGTAAATAAAAAAGGGATACAGAGTGCAAGTTTGATTGCCAAACAAATAAGAGATAGAATTAAAGACGAGATAGGACTTACTGCTTCAGCAGGAATTTCAATTAACAAATTTGTTGCAAAAGTTGCGAGTGATTTTAATAAACCAAATGGCCAGAAAACAGTTCCACCGGAAGAAGTTATTTCTTTTATTAAATCGTTGGATGTAAGAAAATTTCACGGTATTGGTAAAGTTACTGCCAAAAAAATGTATGATTTAGGAGTATTCACTGGGAATGATTTAGCTAAGAAATCACTTTCTTTTTTAGAAGAAAATTTTGGGAAGTCAGGGCTACATTTTTATCAAATAGTACGAGGAGTGCACACAAGTGATGTTAAGCCAGACAGGGTCAGAAAATCATTAGCCGCTGAACAAACCTTTTCTAAGAATTTATCAAGTGAAATTTTTCTGATTGAAAAGTTAGATAAAATAAGCGAGGAAGTTTCAATTCGTCTAAAGAAGGCAAATATCGCAGGTAAGACCATCACTTTAAAAATTAAATACAGCGATTTTAGTTTACATACCCGGTCTAAAACTTTCAATTATTTTATTTCAACAAGGGACGTTATTTTTGAACACTCTAAAGATTTATTATTCCAAAGGAAGCTTGAGGACTCTGTGAGACTAATAGGAATTTCGGTTTCAAACTTAAATACATTTTCAAATCAAAATAAATCGAATTTTGATCAAGATATTTCTTTTCAATTAAAATTTGATTTTTAGTTCAATAAGCCTTTACTTCGGTAACTCTTAATGTATTCACCATGCCTTTCTCATGTATTGGCATGGCGGCTAAGCTGATCACCATATCACCTGGCTCTAAGTACCCTTTTTCAAGTGCCATATTATTTACATCTTCTAAGGTTTCATCGGTAGAGACAAATTTATTGTAATAAAAAGCACGAACACCCCAAAGGAGGTTAAGTTGGGGAATAATCCTCTTATTTGAAGAGTAGACTAATATATGGGCTTTTGGTCTCCAAGCAGAAATTTGAAATGCAGTATAACCACTGTTGGTTAAAGTTGATATGCCCCTGGCATTAATTTGGTTTGCCATATGTGCAGCGTGATAACATATCGATTTTGTTATATAACGTTTAGTTTTAATATGTGGATGCATTTGTGGAACATGAATTAGGTCAGAATCTTCAACAGACTTAATAATGTCTGACATTTTCTGTATAACTTCAATCGGGTATTTACCAATTGATGTTTCTCCTGAAAGCATAACTGCGTCCGCCCCATCCATCACAGAGTTTGCAACGTCGTTAACCTCTGCTCTCGTGGGGGACATATTGTCAATCATTGATTCCATCATTTGAGTAGCAATAATTACAGGTATTCTTGCCTTTTTTGCTCTTAGGACTAGTTGTTTTTGAATCAGAGGGACCTCTTGAGCAGCAATTTCGACCCCTAGGTCTCCTCTAGCAACCATAAGCCCATCGCATGAAGTTATTATAGAGTCAATATTTTTAACAGCCTCTGGCTTTTCAATTTTTGCAATTACAGGGATTTTGTAACCGCAATTTTTTGTAATTATTTTTTGCAATTCTTGTAAATCTTTAGCGCTTCTTACAAAAGAAAGAGCCAGCCAGTCAACTTCTTGAGAAATTGCGAAAAGCGCATCTTTTTTGTCTTTTTCAGTAAGCGCGGGTTGAGAAATATTGGTATTAGGAAGGTTAACCCCTTTCTTTGATTTCAAAGCGCCGCCCTGAATGACTTTCGCTTTTACTTTATTTGTTTTATTGGTGGAAATAATTTCAAAAATTAATTTACCATCATCAAGAAGTATTTGCTCCCCAGCTTTAGCCTCCTTAGGGAAGAGATCGTAGTTCATATAAACGCGGTCTTTGGTTCCTTCAAATCTTTTCCCTGTTTCAAATGTTATTTCGTCTCCCTCAGACAAAATAACATCATCCTTCATAACACCAATTCTCAATTTGGGTCCTTGGAGGTCTGCTAGAATTGCTACATTATAATCATGTTTGTGATTAATTTCCCGGATAGACTTAATATTTTTTTGTACTTCAGTGTAATCTGCATGAGAAAAGTTAATTCTGAAGACATTTACGCCGGCAGCAATTAGGTCTAGAAGCATCTTTTTTGTGCTAATTGCAGGGCCTAAGGTGGCAACAATTTTAGTTTTTTTTCTTTTGTATGACATTAATCTAGTATTAAATATTCTTTCGATTTTATAGCATCTAAATCAACACTGTAGGCCATATTTACCTCAGGCATTTTACTCAACAGCGAAATAATTTTTTTGCTAGGCTTTTCTTGACCTTCAATTTTTAAGAAAAAGTTAGCCGATGGGTAATCTCCTAGAAGTGGAACAATCTTTGTAGTATTTTCACTACCGCCAGCAAACAAACCTTCTCCCTGGCTCGTGAGCTCGATTTTGCAGCCGTTTTTAATTAGATTCCAAGTATTGTCTAGAAGTTCGTTATTCCATTCAAAAACCGCGAAATAATATTTATTGTGTATCCCGGCGCCTAGGTCCTTGTTTTTGCGTTCTAATTTGGACCCTAAAGTTGAATTAATCCCGTAGGCCAGCCTGTAATCTTCTAATTCTGTGTGAATAGCATAAAGGCAATAATCAATATTTTGAAAATCATCTAGATGTAGTTTGTATAAGGCCATTTTTGTATATAATAATGTAAATATAGATATAATACCACAATTTTTGTTATCTAGAAACCACGATTGTTAGTCCAGCCCTGTTGTTAATAGAATCTATCTCTTGTATTATCTTGCTCTTCGTCTTCATCCCATTTAGGAAGGAAGTAAGCCACTATACATACGATAACTATTGTTGCTATGATTCGTTCTATATTCATAATCAATAGCCTAATGTTTCTATCTGTTTTTGAAGATAGAAATATCCCCTTTGAGCTGCCTTTTCTTCAGCTTTTTTTCTTGAAGTTGACCGAGCTTTTGCAATAGTTTTGTTGTCGATCTTAAGAGAAACTGAAAAATGCTTGGCCTCTTCTGCGGTCTGATCTTCAGTACAACTAAAATTTAGTTTAATTTTTTTCTTTTGACCCCATTCAACAATAAAGCTTTTGTAGCTAGCGATTTTTCCTTCAAGCTGAGAAATGTTAACATGAGGGTTAATTATTATTCTATGTATAAATTTTTCACATATTTTGAATCCTTTATCTAAAAACACAGCTCCAATTATTGACTCTAGGAGGTTGCCGTGTGTATCATCTCCGAATTTTGAAATCTCTAAATTAGAGTCCATAAGATTTATTAGCCCAAGCTCAAGACCAATTTTATTAAGATTGTCTCGGTTAACAATTTTTGAGCGCATTTTGGTTAGATAACCTTCGCTAGCCTCGGGCACAGAGTTATATAGAAATTTTGCGATTACAGTTCCTAAAATAGCATCACCAACATATTCAAGTCGCTCATAATTAAAGGGGTTGCCATGCTTGTCTTTATAATTTTTAGATCCATGGGTTAACGCTTTTTTATAGAGGTTAGACTTGGGATTAAACCCAAGCAGTTTTTTTAATTTAAATCGTAAAGTGTCGGTTTTATTATGATTAAATATGTTTTGAATTATATTCAAAACTATTCTTTTATTTTTTTAAATACCACACAGGCGTTGTGTCCACCAAAACCAAAAGTATTACTCATTGCAATATTTACGTCCCTCTTCTGTGCTTTGTTTAGTGTTAGGTTCAGTTTATTGTCAATGTTTTCGTCTGGAGTATTGTGATTAATAGTCGGTGGCACCACACTATGTTGAATAGACAGTATTGAAGCAACAGCCTCAATAGCACCCGCTGCGCCAAGCAGGTGGCCAGTCATTGACTTGGTAGAATTAATATTTATATTTTTTGCATGATCACCAAAGACTTTAGTTATGGCCCTTAATTCTGCAACATCTCCCAAAGGAGTTGATGTGCCATGTGTATTTATAGCATCTACGTCCTCAGGTTTAATTTTTGCATTGGCTAAACAATTTTTCATAACCGCAGTTACTCCAGCCCCTTCCGGATGCGGTGCGGTCATATGGTATGCGTCAGCTGATAACCCCCCTCCAATAAGTTCCGCATATATTTTACCTCCCCGAGCTTTAGCGTGCTCATATTCTTCAAGTATAAGTGCTCCGGCTCCTTCCCCCAGCACAAATCCGTCTCTTGTGGCGTCAAACGGCCTTGAGGCTGTTTCAGGATTCTCATTTCGTGTAGAAAGCGCGTGCATGGCATTAAAGCCACCAACTCCGGCTTCATTAATAGTCGCTTCGCTGCCGCCTGTTACAATAACATCACAGTGACCTAATCGAATATGGTTTAACGAGTCAATTATTGCATTAGCAGAAGAAGCGCAAGCCGAAACCGTTGCGTAATTAGGCCCCATAAAACCATACTTGATGGAAATATTTCCAGGCGCAATATCAGCTATCATTTTTGGAATGAAAAAAGGATTAAATCGAGGGGTTCCGTCACCGGTAGCAAAGTTAGAAACTTCGGTTTGGAAAGTATCGATACCCCCAATTCCTGCTCCCCAAATTACTCCAACTCTTAATTTATTTATTTTATTTAAGTCGAAGTTTGCATCTCTGATAGCTTCGTCTGAAGCCACCATAGCATACTGAGCAAACTTATCTGTTTTTCTAGCTTCTTTTCTGTCAAAGTACTCAGAAACATTATAATTCTTTAACTCACAAGCAAATTTTGTTTTGAAATGCTTAGTGTCAAAATAAGTAATTGGAGCACAACCACTTTTTCCAGACAATAGGCCTTGCCAAAATTGATCTTTAGTATTCCCAATAGGCGTCAAAGCGCCTAAACCAGTAACAACAACTCGCTTCAATTCCATAAAAAATTGTAATATATAACTATTTAGCCCCCTCGATGTAGGAAATAGCCTGACCTACAGTAGCAATATTTTCTGCTTGATCGTCTGGGATTTGAATATCAAATTCTTTTTCAAATTCCATTATTAGTTCTACAGTATCCAAAGAATCAGCTCCAAGATCGTTTGTGAAGCTTGCTTCAATTACTACTTCATTTTCATCAACACCTAATTTGTCAACGATTATCGCTTTTACTCTTGATGCAATGTCTGACATAATATTTAATTTTTAAGTTTAAGTTAGGTTGCAAAAATAGAAAACTTTATTTTAATTAGTGTCATAACACAAAAAATGTGTGATATCTTTTTAATAATATTTAATTCTTATCTAATTATATATTATTAAAAATATATTTCATTTTTTTGTAAAAAGTATTTGCTAAACAATAAACAATGAAACATATTGCGATTTTCGCGTCAGGCTCAGGTTCAAATGCTGAAAACATTATTAATTTTTTCAAGGGCGATTCTTTTGCTGGGGTTAGCTTAGTTCTAAGTAACAAAGCCGATGCATATGTTTTAAGTAGAGCAAATAAGCTTTCAGTGAAAACTTGTGTTTTTAATAGCGAAGAGTTTACAAGCTCCGATGGAGTTATAAAAGTTCTTGCAAAACACAATATTGATTTAGTTGTTCTTGCAGGGTTTTTATGGAAGGTTCCATCAATTATTTTGGATAAATATACAGGTAAGATTATAAACATTCACCCTTCACTTTTACCAAAATATGGAGGTAAAGGCATGTATGGCAAGTTTGTTCACAATGCTGTATTAATGAATAAGGATAAAGAATCGGGAATAACAATTCATTATGTTAATAAAAATTATGACGAAGGAGATATAATTTTTCAAGCTAAATGTGAGGTTAGTGATGAAGATAATGTAAACGATCTCGCAAGCAAAATACACAACTTAGAGATGGAATATTTTCCACCTGTAATACAAACGGTCCTTTTAAAAGATGAGTAAAAAAGAAAAGAAATTTTATGTCATATGGGAAGGTCATAAAACGGGGATTTTTAATTCATGGACTGAGTGTAAACGTCAAACTCAAAATTATAAGGGCGCCAAGTACAAATCTTTTGAATCCAAGGTCTTGGCTGAAGAAGCTTATAGAGGAACTTATTCAGACCATGTTTCCGGCAACCAAAAAAAACCGTCCAAGTTGTCAAGACTAGAATTAGAGTACATTGGCCAGCCAGATTATCATTCAATCTCGGTTGATGCAGCATCAAGCGGAAATCCAGGAGTTATGGAGTATAGAGGAGTAGATACTAAAACAAAAGCGGTGTTATTTTACAATGGACCTTTTCAAAAAGGCACAAATAATATTGGAGAATTTTTAGCATTGGTTCATGGGTTAGCATATTTGAAGGACCAAAATAGTGATTGCTCTATATATACAGATTCGAGGACTGCAATCAGTTGGGTAATGAAAAAGAGGTGTAACACCAAATTGGCTATTATTAAAGAAAACAGAGAATTATTTAAACTTATAGAGCGCGCAGTTCTATGGTTAAAAGAAAATTCTTTTAATACAAAAATTATTAAATGGGAAACCAAAGCTTGGGGTGAAATACCAGCAGATTTTGGCAGAAAATAGCCCAGTGTTGTTCGTTTAAAATTTATTTCATTAACCCTAAAATTTATGTAAGTTTGTTACTTAATTTTTATAATTATGAGTAAGCTTCTGATTGTGGGAACAGTTGCTTTTGATGCAATTGAAACACCATTTGGTAAAACTGATAAAATTTTAGGAGGCTCCGCTCCGTATATAGGGCTATCAGCCGCGCAATTTGACATTCAAAGTGCAATTATTTCAATAGTAGGAGGTGATTTCCCCAAAGAATACCTACAGATTTTAAGAGACCACAACATCAACACCTCAGCGATTGAAGTTGTTAAAGGCGACAAGACTTTTTTTTGGAGTGGGCGCTATCTTAAGAACATGAATAAGCGAGAGACTATTACAACGGACTTAAATGTGCTTACGAAATTTAAGCCAAATGTCCCTTATAGCTTCAAAGACTCAGATGTGGTAGTTCTTGGTAATTTATCTCCTAAACATCAAAATTCTGTAATTTCTCAGATAACAAATGATAATGCGTTTATTATACTAGATACAATGAATTTTTGGATGGATAATAATTTTGATGATTTATTAGGTGTTCTTAAACAGGTAAGCCTTATTACCATTAACGATGACGAGGCTAGACAATTATCAGGTGAGCATTCTTTACTTAAAGCAGCTAAAAAGATATTATTAATGGGCCCTAGTTATGTTATCATAAAGAAGGGTGAACATGGAGCACTTTTGTTTGATAATGATGATATGTTTTTTGCACCAGCACTTCCATTAGAGGAGGTATTTGACCCAACTGGAGCTGGGGACACTTTCGCAGGTGGTTTCGCAGGGCACCTAACAAAAACCAATGATTTTTCCTTTAATAACATAAAGCGGGCTGTGATATATGGTTCAGCTATTGCTTCTTTTTCAGTTCAAAAATTTGGCCCCGAAATGCTATTCAAACTTGACAAAAAACAATTAGAAAAGCGGTTAAATATTTTTAAAAAAATGACTCAATTTGAAATTGGATTTAACCTCTAAATTTATAACTTTGATAAATGGTGCTATTTATTAACCAAAAACACAATACCTTCCAAGAATGAGTGATGCAATTAAACACGAATGTGGCATTGCTCACATAAGATTACTCAAACCTTTAGAGTTTTACAAAAAGAAGTACGGCACTGCTTTCTACGGCATTAACAAAATGTACCTCATTATGGAAAAGCAACATAATAGGGGACAAGATGGCGCTGGATTTGCAAGTATAAAACTGGACATGAGGCCCGGTGAGCGCTACATAAGTCGAATTAGGTCTGTGGCCCAACAACCTATCCAAGATATTTTCTCTCAAATTAACGAGAGAATTAATTCAGTGATAGAGTCATATCCTAAAATTACATCAAATATTTCTAGTAATAAAAATCAAATACCTTATCTCGGAGAGGTCATGTTAGGGCACGTAAGGTACGGAACTTTCGGTAAAAATAGTGTAGAAAGCGTTCATCCTTTTTTAAGACAAAATAACTGGATGCACAGAAATTTGATTTTAGCAGGAAATTTCAATATGACAAACGTTCGTCAACTATTTAACAATCTTGTTGAATTAGGTCAGCACCCTAAAGACTACACTGACACCATTACTATAATGGAAAAAATTGGCCATTTTTTAGACTATGCAGTCTATAAGCTTTACAAGAAATTGAAGAAAGAAGGCTATAATAAAATCGAATGTTCGTCAATTATTGCCGATAGGTTGAATATTAAAAAAATATTGAAAAAAGCCTCCAAAGATTGGGACGGCGGATATGCAATGGCTGGTATGATTGGCCATGGCGATTCTTTTGTTTTTAGAGACCCGTCAGGGATACGTCCTGCGTATTACTATATTGACGACGAGGTTGTTGTGGTCGCATCTGAACGTCCCGTTATTCAGACAGTCTTTAATGTAGATTTCAACTCCGTTCATGAGTTGCCGCCGGGGAGTGCTATAATTTCAAAGAAAAACGGGGAAACTAAAATTAGCGAGATTTTAAAACCAAAAGACCGTTTAGCATGTTCTTTTGAAAGAATATATTTCTCTAGAGGTAGTGATACTGAGATTTATAAAGAAAGAAAGTTATTGGGCAAATTACTTGTACCAGAGGTTCTTAAAGAGGTTGACTACGATTTTAAGAATACGGTTTTTTCGTTTATCCCTAATACGGCTGAGACATCATTTTTAGGCATGATAGAATCTGTCGAAGAGTTTCTTAATCTTCGAAAAACTGATGCAATTCTTAAAGGAAGACGGTCTTTGTCAGCTAAAAAAGTAACTCAAATTTTATCTGAAAGAATAAGAGTTGAAAAAATAGCAATTAAAGACGTCAAACTGCGAACTTTCATTACAGAAGATAGTAGTCGAGACGACCTTGTCGAACATGTTTATGATGTAACTTACGGAGTAATAAATTCTAATGATAATTTAGTTATAATTGACGACAGTATTGTAAGGGGAACAACCTTGAGAAAGAGTATATTAAAAATGATGGACCGATTATCTCCAAAGAAAATAATTGTTGTGTCGTCCGCCCCTCAAATTCGATACCCTGATTGCTATGGTATTGACATGTCCAATTTAGAAGGATTAATAGCCTTCCAGGCTGCTTTATCTCTGTTAAAAGAAGCAGGGCAGTCAAGTCTAATTAAAACTGTTTATAATAAATGTAAGAGCCAACAAGAATACGATGATTCAAAAGTCGAGAACTTTGTAAAGGAGATATACAAGCCGTTTTCTGCGAAGCAGATATCAGATAGAATTTCAATACTTTTGAGTGAGCAAGACATTAAGGCAGAAGTAAAAATAATTTATCAGACCATAGAAAGTTTACATCAGGCTTGTCCAAGTAATTTAGGTGATTGGTATTTTACCGGGAATTACCCAACAGATGGAGGAAATCGTGTTGTAAATCAAGCATTTATAAACTTCTACGAGGGCAAAAAGGAAAGAGCTTACTAGCCTTTTGTCTAAAAAAAATGCATTTCATCTAAAAATAACTTGCGATATGCATTTAAAGTATATATTTGAGATACCATAACATAAGTAGGTTAAGTTCATGGTAGATTTGGGGCAAAAAAGGTGAACATCTGTTCACCTTTTTTATTTATTTTAAAGCACTGTATTTCTCGGACACCGCATTCCAGTTTATAATATTAAAAAAGGCATTAATGTAATCAGGGCGCCTATTTTGATAATTTAAATAATAAGCATGTTCCCAGACGTCAATACCGAGAATCGGTGTACCTCCACAACCTATTCCAGGCATTAAAGGATTATCCTGATTAGCGGTGGAACAAACCTCAAGCCCCCCCCCTTTTTTTACACACAGCCACGCCCATCCTGAGCCAAATTGTGTAGTAGCAGCCTTAGAAAAGGCAGATTTAAAACCATCGAATGAACCAAAAGCATCATTAATGGCGTTTTTTAACTCCCCTGAGAGCTCGCCTTTATTTGAAGGATTAATTACTTCCCAGAATAAGCTGTGATTGTAATAGCCGCCACCATTATTTCTAACGGCGTTATTAGACATATCCAAGCCACCAAGTAAATCTTCAATACTTTTACCTTGAAGAGCAGTACCGGAAATTGCAGAATTGAGCTTTGATGTGTAGCCACTATGATGTTTGGAATGATGTATTTCCATTGTTTTTGCATCAATATTGGGCTCTAAAGCATCATACGAGTATTCAAGTTTAGGTAATTCAAAAACCATAATTTATTTTTATAAGTTATTAATATTACAAAGTTACACTTTTCAACGAACTTAAAATTTGTATGTTATAAAGATTGTTTATTTTGCTGTAAATTAAACTTAGTCTAGTAAATGATTAAAATCTATAACGCATCAGCGGGGAGCGGCAAGACTTATTCTCTCGTAAAAGACTATTTAATTTTGCTTTTTAAATCGAAAGCTTTCATGCCCCACAGAAGCATTTTGGCGATAACATTTACAAACAAAGCTGTCGATGAAATGAAGCAACGAATTTTAGAATATTTAATTCGTTTTTCAGATCCAAAAATCGTAAAATCTAAGGACAAATTGTTTTGTGAATTAGTTAATGAGCTTGCAATAAGCCCTGCACGTGTTTATCAAAAGGCAAAAATTTTAATTCAAAAAATTCTACATAATTATGGTGGTTTTGAGGTATGTACAATTGATAAATTCAATCAAAAAATATTAAGAACTTTTGCATATGATTTAAGTCTTCCAAGTAATTTTGAAGTTGAGCTAGATAGTGATTTATTATTAAAAAGTTCGGTAGATTCATTAATTCGAAAGACTGGCAAAGACAAAAACCTCACTCAAACGCTTGTCGATTATGCGCTTTCTAAAACCAATGATGATAAAACATGGGACATTTCTATTGATCTATATAAATCTGCAAAATTACTTTTACATGAAGATTCAGCACCATATTTAAATTCACTTTTTGATGTCAAACACGAGTCTTTTAATGATTTTAAAAACAAATTGGTTGAGGAGTTTTTTTGGTTAGAGCAGCAAATTGTGAATATTTCAAAAGGGATTTTAAACGATATATCGACAGCTGGGCTCGTTTACTCTGACTTTAACAGAAGTTCTATTCCAAAACATTTTGAAAAAATAATTCTATTAAGTCATAAAACCAACTTTAATAGCGTATGGCAAAAAAACATTGAAGAATATTCGTTTTACACTAAGAAGGTCACAGAAAAAGCTAAAAACAATATTGAATCTTTAAAACCTCAGATAATTAATGCATTCAATGCGACTAAAAGGGGAGTCTATCGCTTAAAGTACATAAACAATATCATAAGCAATTTAAGGCCAAACTCTGTTTTGGCTTTAATTAATAAAGAGCTTGATGAAATTAAATCACATCAAAACATTGTCCTTATTTCCGAATTTAATAGAATAATTAGTGGCGAAATTAAGTCTCAACCCGCTCCTTTTATATATGAAAGGCTAGGTGAAAAATTTGATCATATTTTTATAGATGAATTTCAAGACACATCTAAACTTCAATGGGAAAATATGACCCCTTTAATTAAAAATAATTTAGCATGTCCAGGAAATACCGTTTTGTTGGCTGGAGACCCCAAGCAAGCCATATATAGATGGAGGGGCGGCCACCCGGATCAATTTATAGACATTATTAATCGAAATAAGACTTTCTCGCTTGACACCAATATTTACACCCTTCCATTGAATTATCGAAGCTCTAAAGAAATTGTAATGTTCAACAATTCATTTTTTGAGTTCATTTCTAAGAATTTTTTTTCAAATCAGCTTCATAAAGAAATTTACGGTGATTCAATACAATCCGCCAATCGTAGAAGTCACGGACTAGTACACCTTTCATTTTTAGATCTTAATAGTGACTCTGACAAAGAAGCAGCTTATGCCGACAAGGTTTTTAAAACCATTAATTCAATAGTTTCATCTTCAGGGACAATAACCTACCAGGATATTTGTGTTTTAGTTAGGAAACAAAAAGAAAGTGTTGTGATTGCAAGCCATCTAACTGAGAAGGGAATTCCTATTATTTCAAGCCAGAGCCTGTTAATTAGCTCTTCAAGAGAAGTTTTGTGTATAATTGCTCTTTACAAATATATCATTAACCCAGAGGATCAAATTTCACAATTATATTTAATTAATTACTTGATTGATAAACATCATATAGTTCGTGCTCACAAGTTTAGAAAAGATTGCTTGTCCAAGACACCTGACGAGTTTCTTAAGTCATTAACTTCGCTGAATATTAAAATTGATCTTACAGATGTTTTAAGCAGATCTCCTTATGAAGCAACTGAAGCCGTAATTCGCTCCTTCAGACTTGTTGATTCGTCCAACTCATATGTTCAATTATTTTTGGATTTCGTATTTGAGTTTTCACAAAAACATATAGCCAGCCTTTCAAGTCTTATTGAACATTTTGATAGCAAGAAAGATAGTTTAAGCATTACAGCATCTGAGGGGGTTAATGCAATAAGAATAATGACAATTCATAAAGCAAAAGGGCTAGAGTTTCCGATTGTTATTTTTCCTTTCGCTGATCTGGATATCTACAGAGAAATAGAGCCAAAAGAATGGGTGTCATCAGCCCACATAAACCCAAAAATTCCACATTTATTAATGGATTTTAATAAAGATTTTGAACATTTTGGAGAAGAGACCAGGCAAATATTTTTTAAACACCAATCGCAATTAGAGCTAGACAATATCAATCTACTTTATGTAGCCTTAACAAGAGCCTCAGATCAGTTGTATATAATTGGTAAAAACTCAACTGATTTAACCTTAAATAAGTCAGCAAAGACATATTCTGATTTACTTATAAAATTTTTATTTTCAATCGGTAAGTGGAATCAAGGGGTTTTTGAATATTCTTTTGGCTCAAGAAATTCTTTTAAACCAAAAACCAAGACTCTAGTTAGAACAATTAAACCAAAACGGTTTTTTTCTAAAATACAGCAGGATCTGGAAATATCAATAAAAGCTAGTAAATCCTCTGAAATAAAAAGCTCAAATAAAGAAGCCTTAGAAAAGGGTAATTTAATACATGCTATATTAGCAAAAGTGTACTCATTCAGAGACGTTGATTGTGCTGTAAAGAGCTTTTTTGATAGAGGACAGGTTTCGATTATCGATTCAAAAGAGATAGCGAGTGTTATTCGTTCAATTGTTTCTCACCCAAAACTTAAATCTTTTTTTAAGGACGATATTGAAATTTACAATGAAAGGGAAATCTTAACTAAGAATAATGAAATTATTATTCCTGATCGACTAATTTTACAAAGCGATAAAAGTGCAGTAATCATAGATTATAAAACAGGAGGTATAAGTAAAAGTTATGAAGATCAGTTAGATCATTACGCATCAGTTGTAAAGTCTCTGGGCTATAGAATTGATAAAAAGATTTTAATTTATATTTACCCCAAACTTAATGTGAAAGTTTATAAATAACTAAAAATATGTACTCAAAGATAAAAGAGCATTTAGAAGATGAATTAGCAGTAATTAAAGATCAAGGGTTATTCAAAGAAGAGAGGGTTATAGTATCCTCTCAAGGCCCAGAAATAGTTTTAGATTCAGGTCAGAAAGTATTAAATTTTTGTGCTAATAATTATTTGGGGCTCGCGTCACACCCTGAAGTTATACAAGCCGCTAAAGACACAATGGATACTCATGGATTTGGGATGGCATCTGTAAGATTTATTTGTGGCACACAAGACATACATAAAAAGCTTGAGAAAAGGATTGCGGATTTTTACAAAACGGAAGACACTATTCTATATGCCGCTGCATTTGACGCTAATGGGGGTGTATTTGAGCCGCTTTTAACTGAGCTTGACGCCATAATTTCAGACAGCTTAAACCATGCATCAATTATTGATGGGGTTCGCCTTTGTAAAGCCAAGCGATTTAGATATAAGAATAATGATATGGCAGACTTGGAATCGCAGTTAATAGCCGCAAACGCAAGTGGAGCTAGATTTAAAGTAATTGTAACTGATGGTGTTTTTTCGATGGATGGTTTAGTTGCTCCTTTGGATAAAATATGTGATTTAGCTGAAAGGTATGATGCTCTTGTTATGATTGATGAGTGTCATGCCGCAGGATTTTTAGGGTCTAAAGGGATAGGGACTCTGGAGGCAAAAAGTGTACTGGGTCGTATTGATATTATTACAGGCACTTTAGGCAAAGCTCTTGGCGGAGGCATGGGCGGCTACACAACAGGGAAAAAAGAAATTATTTCAATGTTGCGTCAGCGCTCAAGGCCATATTTATTTTCAAACTCATTAGCTCCAGCTCTTGTTGGCGCATCAATTAAAGTTTTCGACCTTTTAGCTAAGGACACGTCTATGAGAGATAAATTGGAATACAATACAACGTATTTAAAAAAAGGTCTTAGTAATTTGGGGTTTGATATTATTGATGGAGATTCAGCAATAGTACCTGTAATGCTTTATGATGCGAAAATAGCCCAAAAAATGGCCAACTTATTATTGGATGAAGGGATTTATGTTATTGGGTTTTTCTATCCTGTCGTCCCACGAAACAAGGCTAGAATAAGAATTCAGTTATCTGCAGCACACACCAATAGACATTTAGAGAAAGCAATTTTAGCATTTGAAAAAGTGGGTAAGGCTATGCACATTATTAAGTAGGTAATTTTGGGTTCAGGTAAAAATAAATGTGATTTTTATTACTTTTTAGTTGTTTAGTAAATAATACACCTTATTTTTGCAATAAATTGATAAATCACACAATACAAAAGTTATGAAAAATAATTTATTTAAAGTTTTAGCACTTGTTATGTTTTTTATAAGCGCTAATACTAACGCACAGTCAGAAGAAAATCCATGGCAAGTCTCAGTTGGTATGACAGCAATTGATTTTTACCCAGTAGGTAATCATGAGCCAGGACAAGAACTGTTTTCTGGGGATACCTTTGAGGATATGTTTAACGTAAGCGACCACTGGAATATTTCTCCTTCACTATCATATTTGACCATTGGTAGATATTTAGATAACAATTTTTCATTGAATTTATCAGGGACATATAATCAAATCGAAAAATATGGTTCTCAAAAAGTTGATAATTTAGACTATTTTAATCTAAGCTTAGGTGTTGACTACAGTCTCGCAGAGTCATTAAATTTAAATAAAATTGAGCCTACGTTTGGAGTTGGCGCTGGTTATACATGGCTTGAAGAAGGCCCTTTTAATTCTAATGGTAATGGTGATTCTAACGAAGTTAATAGTACTGGTAGCTTTAATACGTCCTTAGGCTTAACATATTGGGCAAATGATTATATAGGTTTGTCGCTAAAAACAACTTATAATTATGTAATGCCTGATAACACTGACCTTGTTCAGCAGCATTTTAGACACTCATTAGGATTAACTGTAAGATTTGGTGGTTCTGATACAGATGGAGATGGTATCCAAGACAAAAAAGACGCCTGTCCAGATGTTCCTGGTTTAGAAGCTTTCAAAGGTTGTCCTGATACAGATGGCGATGGCATACAAGATTCAGAAGATTCTTGTCCAGATGCAGCTGGATTAGCGGAATTTAAAGGCTGCCCTGATACAGATGGAGATGGTGTTTCTGATAACAACGACCGCTGTCCAAATGTTGCAGGTCTTTCTGATATGGCTGGATGTCCAGACACGGATGGAGATGGTATAACCGACGAGAGGGATGGTTGTCCTTCTGAAGCTGGCCCAAGAGGTAACAGAGGTTGCCCATGGCCAGATAGTGATGGAGACTCAGTAGCTGATAAGGACGATAAGTGCCCTAATGAAGTAGGAACCGTAGCTAATGATGGCTGTCCTGAAACACCAAGTGAAGATGTTCAGGCCACTCTTGCGAGCTATGCTAAAACAATAAACTTTGATTACGGCAAAACTTCAATTAAAGAAGAGGCAAATAAGACATTACAGGCTATAGTTGAAATACTTGTTCAATATCCTAATGCAAATTTTGTAGTTGAAGGACATACCGATAGTATTGGATCTACGGCTTTTAATCAAAAGTTGTCCGAACAAAGAGCTGCTGTTATAGTTGATTTCTTAACATCTAATGGAGTTGATGCTTCTCGATTATCATCTGTTGGTTTTGGAGAAACTTCACCAGTTTCGTCAAATGACACTAAAGAAGGAATGGCTCAGAACCGACGTGTTGAGGTTAAGTTGGCTAAATAAGCAACGGTAATTCTAAAAATAAAATTAGAAACGCTTCACTTTTGTGAAGCGTTTTTTATTTTTATGCTATGCGTAGTTTTATTACCGAGGTTTTACAACATTTAGTGTCTTCAAACAGGGATATTTCTAATTGTACTTTTATTTTACCAAGTAAGCGGGCAGGATTATTTTTAAAAGAATCAATAAAGGCGCATCTTACAGCCCCATCTTTTTTACCAGAAATTTTTTCTATAGAAGAGTTTATTGAGGAGCTATCTAATCTAAGAAACTTAAGTACTATTGAGGTATTATTTGAGTTTTATACCCTTTATAGGAGTGTCACTCCTGCTAAAGAGGCTGAACCTTTTGGGCGATTTTCCAGATGGGCTTCAATTATTATTCAAGATTTTAATGAAATAGATAGAAACTTAATAGCAACTAGCAAAATCTTTAAATATTTAGATGCTATCAACGATATTAATCACTGGTCTTTAGATCCAAGGCCCACAAAGATGATAAAGGGATATTTAAAGTTTTGGGAGAAAATAGAGCTTTATTATAATAAATTTTCAGCCCAATTACTAGAAAAAGGAGTTGCATATCAGGGATTGATTTACAAGGAAGCTGTTCAGAACTTAGATTCTTATATTGCAACTACAAACAGGGATTTCCATATCTTTTTAGGCTTTAATGCTCTTAATAAATCAGAGTCTTTAATTTTTCAAAAGTTGTTATCCCAAAACCAAGCAGATATATTTTGGGATGCAGATTCTACTTTTTTAGAAGCTGATTATCATGACGCAGGTTTTTTTATGAGAAATTACATGAAACAATGGCCGTATTATAAATCAAACAAGTTTAATTTCATTTCAAGTAATTTCCAGTTACCAAAGGATATTAATATAATAGGTGCAAATAAGCAAATTGGACAGGTTAAATATGCAGCTGAGCTTTTAGGTGAACTTAATAAAAAAAATAGTTTAGAAAGTACTGCGCTTGTATTATCAGACGAGACTTTACTTTTGCCGTTAATTAATTCTTTGCCGTCTGAAATCAAAAGCATTAATATAACTATGGGCTTACCTCTATCCCAAATTCCAATTACAGCACTAATTCTACAATGGCTTAAAGTTCATAAATCTAAGACTAAAAAGTTTTATTATAAAGACGTTGTTAATTTACTTTCTAATTCTCAACTTAATTTACTTATTAATGATATTGAACACAACTCAATTCAAAAATTAATTTATGATATAAAAAAACATAACTTAATAGAGGTTTCGTTAAAAAAAATGGTTCAATTTAATCCAGCGATTGAATCATCGTTAAAGTTAATTTTTGATAATTATGGGGTGTCTGTTAATAAATGTATTAAACAATTAATTGTTTTATTAGATAAAATTTGCAATAACTTAAATCAAAGTAATTATAGTAATAATATTTTGTCTGAGTGCTCTTTTCGTTCCTATGAAATTATTCAGCAAATTCAACATTATAATTTAGAATATGAAGTAATTGATTCTATTCAAACCTTGGAAGTGTTATATAATGAGGTGATAAGCAAGGAAACGATAAATTTTAAAGGTAACCCCTTTAGCGGCTTACAAATTATGGGGATGTTAGAAACTCGTGTAATTGATTATGAAACTGTAATTATTTTGTCTTTAAATGAAGGGATAATCCCTTCAGGTAAAACGCAAAACTCATATATACCATTTGACGTTAAGATTGAAAATAGCCTTCCAACTTATAAGGAAAAAGATGCAATTTATACTTATCATTTTTATCGACTTTTACATAGAGTCCGTGAGGCTTATCTAATTTACAACACACACGTTGATGCTATTAAAGGCTCAGAGCCAAGTCGTTTTTTAGCCCAATTTGAAATAGAAAACATTCATAATTTAAAATATCAAATTTTAGCTCCCAAGACACCTGATACTACAAGATCCATCCGCAGGATAAATAAAACATCAGCAATACTAGATAAACTTAAACTTCTTGCGAATGAAGGGCTCTCTCCTTCCTCATTGTCTCTTTACATAAAGAATCCGGTTGAGTTTTATAATTTCAAAGTCTTAGGCGTAAGTGAGGGCGATAGTTTAGAGGAGACTATTGAGGCCAAAACGTTTGGCAATATTATACACTATTGCTTGGAAGAACTATATAAACCATTTGAAGGACAGTTTTTAAAAGTATCAGAACTTAAAGAATTACTGCCTAAGGTAGAAAATATAGTTAAGAACTTTTTTGTCAAAGCATACAAGAACGTAGATGTTTCGAAAGGGAAGAATCTAATTGGGTTTGAAATTGCCAAAAGATATATTAATAATTTTCTTAATCAAGAAATAGATTACTTAGTTAAAGGTCATAAGATTATGATTCATGCTGTAGAAAAGAAAGTGGAAACAATTATTGAATTGCCAGGCCTAAATTTTCCAATACACCTTAAGGGTAATGTGGACAGGATAGACAGTTTTGATGGAGTTAATAGAATAATTGATTACAAGAGCTCAAGAGTTGTTCAGTCTGATTTAAACATTGTAGACCTTTCTGGGGTTGTTGTTGATTATAAGAATCACAATAAAGGTTTTCAGCTTTTAATGTATGCTTATATTCTAAATAAAATGGATCTTTTTCGGCTACCTTTTGAGGCAGGAATTTTGTCTTTTAAAAATTTTAAAGCAGGAATTTTAAAGTTGAGACTAAAGGACAAGTCAGGCAGAAAAAGTATTGGTCAAAGCCGAATTAATGATAAGATTATTGACGGTTTTCAGCTTCAATTGGCAAATTTATTGACTGATATATTTAATATCGAAAATGATTTTATTGAAAAAGAGGTTTAGGGATGAAGGGAATAATTAATAAGCACATAAATGGTTCTAATGGACGCCCTATTGTGTATGATTTTCTTTATGATAAAAAGATAACTAAGTCACCGGTTGTGATTTTTTGTCACGGATACAAGGGATTTAAGGATTGGGGTGCTTGGCCATTGTTAGCAAAAACTCTTGCCTCTAACGGGGTGGCTTTTTTAAAGTTTAATTTTTCCTTTAATGGGGGAACTCTAGAAAACCCAATTGATTTTCCAGATCTTAAAGCATTTAGTATGAATAATTATTCGAAAGAGCTTTCGGATTTAAAGTCTGTAGTAGATTGGGTTTACTGTGAACATAAAGGTAATGAAGCATTAGATACAAACAATTTGATTTTAATGGGTCATAGTCGAGGCGGAGGCATATCGACTATTTACGCAAGTGAGGATAAAAGAATTAAGAAGCTAGTAACATTAGCAGGCGTAAGTAATTTTGAGTCTAGATTTCCAAAAGGTAAGGCTTTAAACGACTGGGAATCAAATATTTTATATTATGTTAGAAACACCAGAACAAATCAGGATATGCCACACAGCTTTCAATTTTATAAAGATTTTTTAGCTAATAAGAATCGCCTTACAATTTCTAATGCCGCCAAGAAACTAACCGTTCCACATTTAATAATTCATGGAGACAACGATAAAGCTGTTAATTTAGATGAAGCAGAGGAGTTAAAAACTTGGAGCCAAAATAGTGTTTTATTCAAACTGAAGGGAGCTAATCATGTATTTGGGGCAAAACACCCATGGTGCAAGGTTAAACTTCCTGTTGATTTAGCCATTGTATACAGTAAAATAGTTGATTTTATTAACAATTAACTCTACTTCTTAAGAAAAATCCTATTTATCTGTAGATTTTTTTGGGATTACCAAAGTAATTTTTGTAATTTGGGGTAAATTAAAATTATATTATGGGATATTCATTCAAAAATAGCAAAGGAAAGACGTATTATTTACACACAAAAGACGTTGTATTAAAAGGCGGAAGAAATCAAACGATTTATTATTTCGCTAAAGATGAGCGCTCTAATTCATGTGATCTTCCTGCTGGTAAAAAGATTGTAGAAAATGAAAAGACAGGACTTCCATTTGTTAAGTCTGTTTAATTAATTTTCAAACGATTCAAAAAAAAGCCCGCTTAATTAAAGTGGGCTTTTTTATTTTTATTAAAAAGCTATCATTTACAGCGTAAATTTTACATTGATTTTATTACAGGGGCTCCAATTATTCCACTTACACAATATTCATTTGTTAATGCTACAAG
>Ga0115013_10000501_pt1 | contig 23761 bp, 18 predicted proteins | sample SouAtlMetagenome_2_FD_88686 | JGI IMG/M metagenome (GOLD analysis project Ga0115013, IMG submission 88686) | Marine eukaryotic phytoplankton communities from Atlantic Ocean - South Atlantic ANT15 Metagenome | ecosystem: Environmental > Aquatic > Marine > Oceanic | place: South Atlantic Ocean...
AACGATATGTATCCTAATGAAGGAGACTTCGTTGTTGGCTCATTAGATTTTGATGCAAGTCTCGTCACCACGACTGGTGTGGCGACTTTTCCTATCCAAGGGGTCACTCTTGATCTCTCCAACGACCTCAGAGCTGTCTCCCTGCGATCATTCTTTTTCGGAAACGCGGATTCCGTCGACTTCTCACTTGGGGGTTTTGATGCTACCGACACCATTACCTTCACAGATCAACTTTTGACTTCAATTGATATTGAGACTTCTTTTACGATGACGGTCAGCGCAGGGGAAATATCCTTGCCTTATTCTGGAACCTTCGCAATTTCTGGGAGTGCCCTGACGATCGATATGGATCAAACGAATCCAACCCCGGGGTTCACGCTTTCAGGAACTTCACGTTTTGTTTTTGATTTTGATGGCGTAGTTGATGGCGTCGGCGTGACGAGCGTCCCAGAGCCCTCGGGTGTTCTCTTTCTGATCGGAGGGCTTATCGCCGGATCATTCAAACGTCGCCGCTAGGCTGTCGCACGTATCACACGAGATATTCTTACAGAATATCTCGTGTGCTTGTGGGTTCTCGTTCTGCTCGATCTCTGTTTCATACTAATCCACTTTTTCTAGATGTCTTCCCCAACGTCAAAGCCGGAGGAGTCTAGTGTCGGCGGCAGAGAGGTTGCAAGGCGGAGTGATCGGAGGAATGAAAAGGAAAAAATCCCTAATTTCCGTTCAATTCGAGGAAAAGAAGGGCTTTCGGCTCATGAGCAACGCGAAAGGGAAAGTGAAATTGAAGTTTCACAAGCAAATAGGTCTGTTTTATCGATGTTCATCGTGGGGTCTCTAATCTTTTTCGGGGTTTTTGTTTATTGGCTAGCTGATATTCCTGATCCAGTCACTCACTCAAATAAAGGGAAAGAAGAGAGTTATGGAGATATCAAGAAGTTAGAGGTTGGAGGGTATTATTTAGATCGCTCGGCTGCTACGATTGTTGCGGAAGTCGAGGGACTTGTTAAAGAGTATTTTGAAGCAGACTCCGTCCGCGCTCTAAACAAAATTACTTACGAAGGAGAGGAGATCCTTCCGGAAATGAGGGAGTATTATTCTCGTCCCATTTATTCTCTGCCAGGTGAGATTGATGAGATTGAGTCTGTCACCCACAGCTCCACTGGTGATTTTTTTTATTCCGTGGTAAAAGCGAGAGACAAGGAGGGGATTGCATATCCTCTTCTCCTAATACCTAGAGAAGAGCAGCTAAAGGTCTGCTGGATGTCTTCGGTTCAATTTGACGATGTCGAGTGGGATGCTCTTAATCACACGACAGTCTCTAAGATGAGAGTTTCTGTAGCGTTGTGTTATGACCCCTTACCAGGTGATTCGGTGCGCGTTTTGAAGGCTTCCCCGAAATTTGATGATACTCAGCGGCAGTGCTGTATCGCAGTGGGATCGCCTCAATGGGAAGACTTGAAGTTATTGTTTTTAACTTCAAGGCCGGGTCAGCCGGTTCCCGTAACACTTTCGATGACCTATAATGATCAGGCAGGCTTGCCCGAAATTACGGAGGTTCACCACCGGTATTGGTTTGATTTTCGTGAAGATTCTTAATTGAGAGTTCATCTGCCTATTCGCGAATTTTATGAATCCACTCACTCTCCCTCGCGAAGGTATGATTCATGTTTGGCATCTTGATTGTGCAGCATGGACTGCGGAAGAAAGTAGCCTCTCTCATGATGAATCTGAGCAGGCTCTCAAATATCATCGGTCCTCGGATCGGAGGCTTTTTGTCGCGACGCGCAGTGTCTTGCGCGTTTTGCTTTCGCGTTACCTAAATCGGCGGGCGGAGCAGCTTCAGTTTGATAAGGGGGTATGTGGGAAACCGGTTCTTCGGGGTGAGAATGGAATGTATTTCAACGTGAGTCATTCTGGCAGTCATGCAGCCTTGGCCTTTAGTCAGGAAGAAGTTGGGATCGATTTAGAAAAAGAGGATGATAAAATAGATGTGCAGGAGTTAGCTCGCCAATTCTTTGCTGAGGAAGAAAAAGCGAAGTTGAAAGATCATACGGGAGTAAAAGCTCGCCAGCTTTTTTATCGTTACTGGGTCAGAAAGGAAGCATACCTCAAAGCGAGGGGAGTTGGACTTCAGGAAGACTTAGCTCGTTGTTCGATGGATTTTTCGGGGAAATCATCGGGTAAAGTCGATCGCTGGATCGTGGAAGATCTTAAGGAGGCTTCTCCAGGATATTTTGCGGCAGCTTGTGGTCCGGTTGATGAAACTCCGTCTCGCATTGAAGAGAGATGGTATTCAGAGAAGGGGGCGAGTTAATGTTTTCAGTTCGTCCAATGTTATTTAGTATTTTTTCGTCAATTTATGTCACTAGAAGAACTTTTAGCTGAACTCCGTGATCTGGGAGGGAATCTTTCTCTTGGTGATGGTGGAAAGCTAAAGCTTGATATTCCTGTTGGTGTTTTGACTGAGGAAAGGAAGGAGTATTTGCGGTTTTATAAAGACGAGTTGGTAGAGCTTCTTACGCCGAAAGCCATTGACGAAAGCCTCTCAAGTTGGGAGGAAGACACGGTTCTGCCGGGGTCGTTTAAATTTTCTTCTCCTCTACGATCTCATGATTTGAAGGTGGTCCTTCTCACCGGAGCGACTGGGTTTTTGGGGAAATATCTCCTTTTCGAGTTACTGAGCCAGACGGAGTGCTTTGTCTATTGCTTGGTAAGATCAGCGGGGAGGGATTCGCCTCTGGATCGGCTGATCATAGGATTAAAAGAGGAGAAGCTATGGCAGGAAGAGTTTGCTCGGCGAGTCAAGGTGATCGAGTCCGACCTTTCCCAATCAAGGCTTGGGCTTTCGACAACTGAATATGAGTCTTTAGCAGAAGAGATCGACTTGATTTTACATAATGGTGCGCGAGTGCATCATGGTTTACCCTACCATTCTCTGCGTGCTGCCAACGTGAAGGGAACTCAACAATTACTTGAGATGGCTGCGGCTCAGGGGAAGCCATTTCACTACGTTTCCTCCTTAAGCGTTCTTCCTGCGATGACGAGTGCGGGAGGGGGGCGTTTTTTGGAAATGGATTCTGTTGGGGAAACTCCAGCTCCAAAAGGTGGTTATAATCTAACGAAATGGGTGGGAGAGCGGCTCATGGAGCAGGCCGCAGAAAAGGGGGGCGAGATCGTGGTGTATCGCCCCGGTCCGATCTCTGGGCACAGTGAGACTGGGTCTTATAATGAGGAGGATTTTCTCATCCGATTGGTTCAAGGTTATGCGGCTATCGGTTTAGCTCCCGAAGGAGAAACCGCTCTTGATGTCTTACCTGTTGATTATGTTGCAAAGGTGATTATTTGGCTCGCCATGCGGAATTCGCTCCGGTCTAAAACGCTGCGACGCTACCATCTTTTACACCCTGAGCCAGTTTCATCAGAGCTGCTCTTTGAGGCTTGTGCACGCGCTGGTGTGGCGATTGAGCGTGTGCCATACTCACAATGGTATGATCAGCTTTCACGAATCGTTCAGAAGGAGGAGAGAGATCATCCTTTGTATGCTATTGCAGGATTGTTCTCATCGCGTGAAGATGATGGAGTGGCCAATGGCGATTTTTCTTTGGAAATCCCCTATGACGATCAAGCCGCTCAGGCTGCCCTGAAAGAAGCTCCCTTTAAGAGGTCTAAACTGGACGGTGCCTTGTTTGACCGCTATCTAGAGGCGATGAAGTTGAAGGGGGAAATTCTCGCATGAACGAGCGCTACGATCACTACGATAGCTGGGCTTGGCTCTACGATGAAACCATCGGTCCATGCTACGGGATTGAGCAGTTTACCGTCTTAGAGCGAGTTCTCCTCCCTCATCTCTCTCCGGGGGCTCATCTTTTTGATCTCTGTTGTGGGACGGGTCAATTGATTCGCTCCTTACTCAAGGCTGGGTATAAAGTCACTGGCCTAGATGGTTCGGAAGAAATGCTTGCGCGAGCTCGCGTGAATGCCCCCGAGGCTGATTATATTCTCGAAGACGCCCGCAAATATCGTGAGATTGGCAAGTATGATGCCGCCTTCTCTACGAGCGCTTCGCTCAATCATATTCCGACTCTGGCTGACCTGCGTGCTGTCTTCGCTAACATCTTTGCCTCGCTGAAGAATGATGGCATTTTCGTTTTCGATCTCAACCATCACGAACAAATGAAAAAGTGGTGGCGCGATCGGCCCCTTGAAGGAACTCTTAACAAGGATTGGGCGTGGATGGTCACGCCTAGTTATCAGTCTGAAGAAAACAAAGGGCATTTCCGGGTGACGACTGCGCGCCGCAGTAAAAACAACCCGTTTTTTTCGGCCTTTCTTCGGCCTTTTAAGATTGCACTCTACAAGCTTCTATCTCGTGAACGCTTCATCGGCTTGCGATTAAAATTGATCCAAGGCCTCGCCAAGATTGAGCCTCACTGGGACCATCGGCAGATGGAGTTTTCCGTCACGGGCCACAGTCTTGAGGATATTTTGAAAATTTTGAAGGAGGTCGGTTTTCAACAGGTTGATCTTCAGGCCCTCGATGGCAAATCAGACCTCGATGCTGATCATTCTGCTTATTTTATTTGTAGGAAGGGGAATTGCGGAGCATGAGCGAATCCCAAGAGATTAAGAAGATAGTTAAGGACCTTCTCGCAAAGACCGTAGGGTCTCGGACGTTTTCTGAAGAGGGGAAGAAATATCATGTCGATAAGAGCTCTATCGCGCTTGGCGCGACGATTGAGACTCGTGAGCTGTCCTATCCGCTTGTCATTGAGGCTGCAGAGGGTGCCCATCTCGAGGATATCGATGGCAATCGCTACCTTGATATTCTCCAAGGTCTCGGTGCAAATCTCTTTGGCCATAATCCTGAGTTTGTCCGTGAAGCGATCAAGGCCAAGCTAGACACTGGCTTCTCGATCGGTTCTCAAAGCCCACTCGTCAATGAACTCGCCCGACTCGTAACCGAGATCACTGGTATGTCGAAGGTGTGTTTTAGCAACACTGGCACGGAGGCCATCATGACTGCCATCCGCGTTGCGCGAGCTAAGACCAAACGTAATAAAATCGTCATCTTTAGTGACTCTTATCATGGTCATGTGGACTGGGTGATCATGCGGCCTGCGCTGCTTGAGTTTGCTCGCCGGAAATTCGCTGAGAAATTTTCCCGTGGACCTCTTTCGTTTCTTGGGAAGTTCTTAGAAAAACTTATCGTGAAGGGAGCTGCACCAGCTTCCGCTGGAGTTCCCAATTCCATTTCTAAAGATGTGGTGGTCTTGCCTTATGGTCATGAATCGTCGCTCAGAGCAATTCGGAGAATGGGCGCAAAAATTGCCGCCGTTCTTGTCGAGCCGGTGCAGAGCCGCCGCCCCGAGCTGCAACCACGCGAATTTCTACACGGACTTCGTGAGACCACGCAGTCTCAAGGAAGTGCCTTGATCTTTGATGAAATGGTTTCTGGTTTTCGCGTTACGCCCAGTGGTGCGCAGGGCTATTTTGGCGTAGAGGCTGACCTCGTGACTTATAGTAAGATTGCGGGGGGAGGGCTCCCACTTTCCATTATCGCAGGACGAGGTGACTGGCTCGACTGCCTCCTGCCCAGTGCCAAAGGCCGAGATAAGAGCGTCTTTTTTGCGGGCACTTTCTGTAAACACCCGCTTTCCATCGTGGCTGCTCACGCCACCTTGAAGAGGATCCACGAAGAGGGTCCAGCTCTCCAAGAGCAGCTCACCGCAGTCACGGCGCAAATGGTCGCGGAGCTTAATACGGAGCTGAATTCCGCCGCTCTTCCGGTGCGCTTTACAAATTTTGGTTCATTTTTCTCGATCTCAATGAGTGAGAGTCAGCTACAGCCTGAGCAGATCAATTTCCTTTCTTATTACCTCCGAGCACATGGCATCCACCTTCGCGGTGGTGACCGCGGCGGGTTCTTGACCACGGCTCACCAGGCGGAGGATATTCAAAAAATCAAAACAACCTTCGTCGCAGGTCTTAAAGAAATCTGCCACGCCCCAAGACCTAACTTATCATGACTGACGGCCCTGATCAGCAACGTATTCTCGATGCTCTGAGTCGAGCGAGGACTCAAATCGAAGAACTCAAAAAGCCAAAAGACCAGCGCATTGCGATTATTGGGATGGCCGGGCGTTTTCCTGGTGCTGAAAATCTTGACGAATTCTGGAACCTGCTTCGAGAGGGGAGAAGTGGGGTGCGTGAAGTGACCGAGGAAGAGCTGAAGGCAGCGGGTGTGCCTGATCGTCTTCGAGAAGATCCAGACTACGTTCGCTCTTATGCAAGCTTCGAGGAGGCGACTGCTTTCGATGCGAGCTTTTTTGGCTACTCGCCGCGTGAGGCGGAAGTGCTCGATCCTCAACATCGGGTCTTCCTTGAGTGCGCTTGGCACGCGATGGAAGATGCGGGATACGATTCCCAGCAAACCAGCGATCGTATTGGCGTTTACGCTGGGACTGCGCTGAATTCTTACCTTGTCAACCTCGCGCAAAATGAAAACCCCAGTGATCCTATTAACCGCGTGCAGGCAGTCGTCGGAAACGTGATGGGACTCATGCCTACTCGTGTTTCTTACCACCTTGACCTCAAAGGCCCCAGCTGTGGTATTCAGACCGGTTGCTCCACGTCATTAGTGTCTCTGCATGAGGCTTGCCGCGCTCTGCTCGATGATGATTGTGAGATCGCTTTGAGTGGTGGTGTTACCGTTTCTAGAGCGGTTCCAGAGGGCTACCATCATGAGCCGGGGGGAATTGCCTCTCCGGATGGCTGTTGCCGAGCTTTCGATTCCAAAGGGAAAGGAACCCTTTTCGGGAATGGGGTGGGAGTGCTTGTCTTGAAAAAATTTGAAGACGCAGTGCGCGATCGGGACAATATCCGAGCGATCATTTTAGGAACAGCTGTTAATAATGATGGCTCAGATAAGGTGGGACTGATTGCTCCCAGTGTGTCGGGGCAAGCAGAGGTCATTAGGAGCGCCTATGAGCGAGCCTCAGTATCCCCGAGTAGCGTGAGCTATGTGGAAGGGCATGGCACGGCTACCGAAATGGGAGACCCAGTCGAGTTCAGGGCGCTTGATGAGGTGATGGGAGATGAACTCAAGAGAGATGACCGAGTTTGCACCCTTGGTTCAGTGAAATCAAACGTAGGCCACTTAGATGCGGCTGCTGGAGTGGCGGGTGTCATAAAAACTGTGCTGGCAATGGAAAATCGAGCGCTGCCTCCGACCTTATATTTTGAAAGTGCCAATCCACAACTCGGGTTGGGAGCTAGTCCATTTTCTGTTTCCTCAGAACTTCAGAAATGGAGAAGCGATCCGCTGCCGCGCCGAGCTGGAGTGAGTTCTTTCGGAATGGGGGGGACCAATGCGCATGCGATTCTGGAGGAAGCTCCCGGTCGCGTGAGTGAGGCTGAAGATAAAAAGCCTCGGGTGTTTCCCCTCTCGGCAAAGACCAATGCGGCACTCCTGAAAGGTGCGGAGAACTTGGTGAGCCATCTGAAAACTTCATCGCAGCCACTCGGTGATATCGCTCATACCCTGCAAATTGGCCGCCGCGCTTTACCGCACCGCATGGCCCTCGTCGCAGGAAGCAACAAGGAGCTCGTGCAACAATTAGAGAGCCATCAAGCTTCAGAGGTGAAGGGAGCTCCACCTGTCATCTTCCTCTTTTCCGGACAGGGGAGTCAGTATTCTGGAATGGCGGCGGCAATGATGCAAGAGAGCGAGCTTTTCCGGAATCTTATTGATGACTGCGCGGACCTTTTAGAAGATCAAGTGAATCTGAAAGAACTTCTCACCAATTCGGAACTTCTTTTGGAGGAAACATCCTTGGTGCAGCCCGTTCTTTTTACGCTGGAGTATGCCATGGCGCGCATGGTGATGAGCTGGGGGGTTCAACCGGCAGCGATGCTGGGGCACAGTCTGGGGGAGTATGTCGCGGCGTGCTTGTCAGGAGTATTCACTCTTCCCGAAGCACTTCGGTTGGTGGCAGCTCGTGGGCGAGCGATGCAGGCTTGTGAGCCAGGCCAAATGATCGCGATTCGCGCCACTTCCCTCGAGCTACAGAAAATGTTGACCGGTTCCTTGGAGATTGCAGCTACGAATTCTCCAGATCAAACCGTGGTATCCGGTCCACAGAGGGAGATTGAATCCCTAAATGAGTATTTAAAAAAAGAGGAAATCGCCTCTCAGACTCTAGCGACATCTCACGCCTTCCACTCCGCTTCAATGGAGCCTGCGCTTCGGGAATTTGAAAGAGCTTTGAGAGAAGTGGATCTAAAAGAGCCTCAGCTCGATTTGATTTCTAATCGGACGGGGACATGGCTTTCTGCTGAGCAAGCGATGAGTGTAGACTATTGGCTAGAACACTTGCGTCATACCGTTCGTTTTACCGAAGGGGTTTCGACTCTCCACGAAGCTCTTCCTGATGCTTGCTACCTAGAACTCGGTCCTGGTAAGATTCTTTGCCGTTTCGTGCAGTCCATCATCTCCGATCCTAAACAGACGATCGCGACCCTTCCGGGGCTGACTGATGCAGCACTGGGCTCTCAAGAACTACGGCAAGCACAGGCCTCACTATGGGAGCGTGGAGTTGTACTGAATTGGCATGCTAGCTCTGATGAAAAGTTCTGCCGGGTTTCTCTCCCCGGTTATCCGTTTGAGCGGACCATGCATTATCTTCCGCTCAGCGCAAATTCGGGCCAGAAAACGCCCTCAACGAACCGTCTTCCTGAAGATGAATGGTATTCACTCCCGATTTGGCGACAGCAGCCTCTCACTGCTCCAGCTCTCTCCGTTCAGGGGAAGGGGCTCCTGCTTCTTGGAGCGCCCGAGGACTTCGAGGTCTCTTCAGCATTTGACCTGATCAGGGTGGATGCTGGAGCGTCTTTTGAAGCGCGGTCTGATTGCCACTTCCTCGTAGATCCACATTCTTGCACAGATTTTGAGTGTTTGATCGAGTCTCTAAGTGGGAAAGATCTTCATTGGGTTTATGCTTGGAGTTTCAATCAGAGAGAAGAATTTGATGCGCTCGCGAGCGTGACAGCTTTGGCTCAAGCGCTCCAAAAAAACTTGCCTCAAAAAGAGCAATCGCTAGACATTCTGATCTCAAACGGCTCGCGGATCACGGGCAGTGAAAAACTTTCACCAACTGCTGCAGCCCTTTCGGGATTTCTGAATGTCTTGGAGCAAGAGGTCCCTCATCTTCACTGCCGCCTGCTGGATGTGGATGCGGGAGAAACTTATTCAGCCGATCTTTGCGCAGAGTGGCAGACGGAGTTTGACGGACAATATATTGCCTACCGTCATGGGCTCCGATGGGAGCGCGAATATCAACCATGTGAGTTACCCCAGGCGCAAGGGACAACACTCAGGCAAGGCGGGACCTACCTTGTCATCGGAGACCTCGAAGATGGCCTTGGTTTGATTTACGCAAAAGCTCTGCGAGAGAAGCTCCAAGGAAAAATCATCGTGCTAGGGAAGGCCTCCCTTCCTGAGCCATCTGATTGGGATACTTGGCTCGCCTCCCATGGCGAAAAGCATCCGACAAGTCAGACGGTCCAGAGGGTTAAAGCGCTTGGGCGAGAGGGCGTCGAATTCGCCATGGGCTCCGCTCAGCTCAGTGATCCGCAGGCCGTTCTTGCGGAAGTTGTCCAGCTCCGTGAACGTCTAAATGAGGAGAAAATCGATGGCCTCTTTTATGCCGATGTGATGGGTGGTGAGGCCAGCTGTGCACTAGCTGAAATGGATGCGGCTGCTCTTGAACGAATTTATCAAAACAAGTTAGAAGTTATTTCTTCGGTCAATTTATTGTTGAAAGAGGAAGAAATTGGATTTGCGGTGCTACAATCGACGCTTTCCTCGATCGTCGGAGGCCAGGGCTTCTCGGCTTATGCTGCTTCTGGAGCCTATCTTGATTGCTTCGCTTCTTCTGTGGATCACCCTCAAGTTGTCGCGGTCAATTGGGATGCCTGTGACCTGTATGACGATTTCGGAGAGCACCGTTCAGCGCTCATGACGGAGGCGATGTCTCCGGAGGAAGTCTGGCAGGCAACCGTCAAGATCCTAGCTCAGCCCTCGCTTAAGCAAGTGATCGTGAGTCCGCGTTCACTGGCTCAGCGGGGAGAATCGCACCTCGTAAGATGCCCTACGGATCAATTTGATGTTTTAGGGGATGATTTTGAAGCGCCCCAGGGATCAGTCGAGCTTGCAGTCGCTCAAGCGATGGGAGACCTTCTCGGAATCCAAAAGATTGGACGGAATGATGATTTCTTTGCCCTCGGGGGACACTCGTTACTCGCGATCCAAGCGATTTCCAAACTGCGGAAAGAATTCCAAATCGAAGTCCCAATGCGGGCAATTCTCCAAGGAACTCCTACCGTCGCAGGCATCTCTTTAGTAATCCAAGAGAGTCTGTCTAAGTTAGATGGAGAAGATATTCTGAATGTTGAAAGCTTTATCGATCAGATTGAAAAAGAATCGTGATTTTTAAGGAGCATCAACGCGAATAGCGCTCTTGCTATTCAGTGGAACTTGACTGATGCCCAGGTTAACATTATGACCGCGATTGAGGTGGATTTTAACGCTGCCCTTGGTGCAACTTACGAGATCCAATTCTCGACGGATACCATTGAGTGGACTGTTATTGAAGCTGGCATCGTCGGTGAAGGAAATGCGGTAGAACGTCTCTATTCGAGGAAAGACTTTCCGACAGGGTTCTTCAGAGTTGAGCGGACGGATCAGTAGAGGTAATCCAACCATCTGTTATTGCGCGGTACGCGCGCACGTGAGGGGCGAATCCAAAACTGCTGGCTTGCCGAGAGATGCCACTAGACTAACCTTATCCTGTGCCGCATCGAGTATTTGTCACTGATTCCATTTTCTCTCAGGAGCGCAGCGTTGACCGGCACGGTAAGCTTTTAGGAGCTTGTCCATAGCGGCGACTTTTTCTGGGTGTTGCTGATAGAGGTTCTTTGATTGGCGGGGGTCTTCCCTCAGATTGAAGAGCAAACCGGGTGTTTCTTTGGGATAGGTTTTCAAGCCGAAGTGTTCTAGGTATTCCTTTTTCTCCCTCTGGGCCGCGCCGGAGGAGGTGTTGAGGTAGACCCAATCGCCTTGGCGTAGGGCGTATTTGTCTTTGGCGGTGTTTTGGACAGTGGCGGTGCGGAGTGGCTTTTGATAATCCTTGCCGGTGAGGACAGGGAGTAGGTTGTAGCTGTCAATGGCCTCTTTGTTGTTGAGTTTGTATCCGGTAATCTTGGCGAAGGTCGCGGCGAAGTCTACTTGGCTGACGACTTCAGCAGAGTGGGATCCCTCTTTAATTTTACCCGGCCAGCTGACGATAAAGGGAACGCGGTGTCCGCCTTCGTAGATGTCTCGTTTCAGTCCACGAAACTCGCCTGAGCTCCAATGATCGAATTTTTCGAGTCGGTCGAAGCCGAGGTTTTCCGCCCCGTTGTCGGCGGTGAAAATGACGATGGTGTTTTCAAGAAGCCCTTTTTTCTCCAATGCGGCAGTGACCTTGCCAACCATGGCGTCGGTCTCGATCATGAAATCTCCGTAGAAGCCAGCTTGAGACTTTCCGTGAAATTCCTTGTTGGGAACGATGGGGTAATGGGGGGAATTAAAGGCGAGGTAGGCGAAGAATGGCTTGTCCGCTTTTTGCTCTTCGATCCACTCGACGGTTTTCTTGGTGATGGTGGGGAGGACGTCGTAGGGATTCCAGCTTTCGGCCATCGGTCCGCCGCGAAAGCTGCCGGCACCGGCGAGCGGTTTTGACTTCATTACTGGCTTGGTCGGGATGGTGGCGAAGCGGTCATTGTCGATCCAGCAGTAGGGTGGGAAATTGATCGTACCGTCGCCAAAGTAGCGATCAAAGCCCTGGTCGAGTGGTCCGTCTGGAAAGCGTCTGGTCCAGTCGTAGGATGCCGCCGAAGTTTGTTTTGGCTTGTTCGGCTTCCGAATGGCGTCGAAATCCCAACCGAGATGCCACTTCCCGAAGCAACCGGTGCGATACCCTTGCTTCTTAAACATCTTGGCAATGGTGAAGTCATCGGGTTCGAAGACGGTCTTCCCAAAAGGTCCCACGATACCATGAAAGCGGCGCCAGTGGTGCTGACCGGTGAGGAGCGCGAAGCGGCTGGGGGTGCAGATTCCGGAGGAGCTATGTCCGTCGGAAAAGCTCATTCCCCGACTGGCGAGACGGTCGATATTCGGAGTTTGGATCTTGGCTTTGGGGTTCCCGTAGGAAACATCGGCCACGCCCATGTCATCGGCGTAGAGGATGACGACGTTTGGGCGGCTTTCAGCCGCAAATCCAATATGCGAGAGGAGGGCGAGAATACCGACGGCCTTTTTGAACATGTCGATTACTAGTCTTTCAGGAGCTTTGCTTCGACTGAAAAGTCAGCAAAGGTCACATGACCCTATCCTTCGTTGCGTTGACCGACGATCTGAAAAGAGGCTGTTTTGCCTCTGAACTTGCTGAGATCCCGGGTGGTTCGCTTCAATTTCAAGCCCCGTGCTCCGTCGGCTTTTAAGGAAAATTTCTAGGTCTCCGCATCGACGAGTCTGGCGCAGAGAGAGTGGTGCGATTCCAATTCCAAGGGAAGTCTTGTGAAATCGAGATCGACTTTTGGGCGGATTGACTAATTCTCTGCCAACTCATGGCGAACGTCGTCCCTACTACTGATCTCGTAGTCCTTTATGAAAATGAGGCCTGGCAACGGCCTCTCTTTGATGTTCTCGACCAGCGTGGGATTTCCTACGCCAAATATGACCTCAAATCTGCGGCTTTTGGTGGGCACGAGATTCCCAATGCCAGGCTCTACTTTAATCAAGCTAGTCCGAGTGCCTACGTGCGTGGTCGGTCGCGAGTTGTTCCCTACACTCTGGCGTTGCTTAGGAATTTAAAAATCCAAGGAGCGAAGGTTCTCAATGGTTACAATGTCTTCGAGTTCGAACTCTCCAAGAGTGCTCAGATTGCCCAGCTTAATGAGCTCGGAATTGATCACCCTCGTTCGATCATGTTCAACGACGTTGAAGCCCTGTCGGGACGTGACGATTTGATTTTTCCAGCGATGTTGAAACCGGAGCAAGGTGGCAGTGGCGCGCGAATGCACAAGATCGACTCTCTTGATGAGCTCCGTAGTCTCCTCGGCGGGCAACCGGGGCTTTGGGAACCTGATCAACTTCTCTTGCTTCAGGAATATCTCCCGCATGATCCGGAGGTGGGCATTGTGCGAATGGAATTCCTGGGTCATGAGCTTCTCTACGCGATGCGGGTTGTGACTCATGGTCGCTATAACCTTTGTCCGTCAGAAGCATGTAATCCCGCCGATGGAGGGAAAGGGGAAGCTTGTGCGATTCCAGCCGTGGAGGCTGAACCGGTTGAGTTTTATCCCTTTCAGGAGCTTCCGGCAGAGGCATTGGAGGCCGGAAAGAAAATCGTAGAGAGTGCCAAGATGGACGTCGCCGGGATTGAGTATCTTGAAACTCCCGACGGCCGGCGTGTTTTTTACGACATTAATGCCAACTCCAATCTCCGTCGCCCGATTGGCGAGGAGTTCGGCTTCGATCCCTTCGAACGAGTCGCGGATTATCTCGAGAAAAGGCTCAAGAGTTAGAGGTTTTTCAGTTGAGGGTCGCCGGTGTCCTTCATGTGTTTGTGAAGGAGCTTTTGCATTTCGTTGATGCGTGGGGAGTGTTCGGCTTGATCGATCAGGTTGTTGAGCGAATCGGGATCGGATTTTGTGTGGTAGAATTCGCGGGGAACCCGGTGTGAGTAGAAGGCAACGCGCTTGGCGAGGGCTGGATTGGATTTGGCTGCGGTGGTCATGGCTTTCCAGCTGAGGCCGCTGAGTGACTCGTTTCTGAAGTTGGTTTCGCCATCGTGCCAGCCATTCCAAATGTAGCGGTAGTCGCGGCCCACAACGGCTCGCATGGTGTAGGCGCGTTTGCTGGCGATGGTGTTGATGTGGGTGAATGTATAGTCGCGAACCTCTTGGGTTCCTCCGGACAAGATCGGTAGAAAGGAACGTCCGTCCGTTCCATCGAGCTGAGGGAGGCCGAGGGCCTCAAGGACAGTTGGGGTAAGATCGACTCCGCCGACGACGTGTTTGGTATCGAGGGAACCCGCTTTGGTTTTTCCGGGCCAACGGATAATCCAAGGTGTGTGGGTGGAATGATGCCAGCAATTGGTCTTGGCGAATGGAAGAGGCATACCGTGGTCGGACAGGAACATGACGATGGTGTTTTCTCGAAGGTCGGCATCGTCGAGTGCTTTGAGGACCGCGCCAGTGATGGCGTCGGCGCGATGGACTGACGAGTAATATTCGGCGAGTTCTTGGCGAATGTCAGGAAGGTCGTGGAGAAAACCGGGAACAGGGATTTTAGAGGGATCATAGATAACTTTGTCGTCCGGGAAACCACCACCGTATTGGTGGGTTTTGTTTTTGTGGTCACGTTTTTTGGCATTTTCCTCCTGCTTGCTCCCGATGAATGGGCGGTGCGGATCCTGAGAGTTGGCCATAAGGAAAAAGGGTTTTCCTTCTTTTTTTGCGGCGGCGAAGAATTGCGCGGCGCGTTTTCCGAAGAGTTCAGGGGAACGCCCATTCTTTAGTTCGCGAGCGGCGACGATTTCATCGAATGAAGAAGCGCGAGACGGAACAACGTGTCCGTGTTTGGCCATCAGGCCGGTTCGGTAGCCGGCTTTCTTGAGGGCTTCGGGAAGAGTGGGAACGTCGGGGCGAATTTGATCAAATCCAAGTGCGCCGGAGTTGTGCGGGTAGCGTCCCGTCATCCAAACGGCGCGGCAGGGTTGGCAGATCGCGACGGTGACGTGGCCGTGTTGTAAACGGAGTCCTTCCGCCGCCAAACGATCAATATTGGGGGTGATGTTGGCAATGGGATTTCCAAAGATGCCGACCGAGTCAGAGGACATGTCATCGACAGTGATCAGGAGAAAGTTGGTAGGGGTGTCTTTGGACCAAGCGGAGAAGACTGAGAAAAAAAAGAGGATAGAGAAAAATAGGAGTTTCACGGGCGGTCGGGTTTAGTAAGGCGTGACCCTTGCAGGAAAAGCCATCGAGATCGATGTTAAATCTCATCGAAGGATGGACATTCAAGAGCTAAATTTGCGGCATGGAAGAATCTTCGGAGAGAAAATTTTTCTCCTTTGATGGGCTACTTTTTCTTTCGGTAGAACAAGCGAAAGGCGCCCCAAATCAGCGGAGGAAGGCCGGCGCTCAGGATGAGAGCAATCACAGGTTGGTCGTTTCCGGTCTCACCAATCCAGGCGAAGATGAAGCCCATTGGAAAACATCCGGCACATAAAGCGGCAAAAAAACGTTTGAAGGGCATTTTGGTGATGCCGGCGAGGCAGGCCACAACTTCCGGAAGGACGGGCATCCAGCGGGAAAAGGCGACCAGCCATCCGCCGGTCTCGCCATGAAACAATTGTTCTCCTTCTGCGAGATCGTTATCACCGGTCAGCCAAAGGACGGCTTTTCGACCGAGTTTATGAGCAAGTCCGTAAGCAAGGAGACCAGCCGCAATCGAGCCAAGGGCAGAAAGGAGTCCGCCAAAAAACCAGCCGTAGACCAAACCAAGGGCAGACATGACGACCGTTCCCAGAATTGGAAGGAAAAGATCAATGATGAGAAGGCCAATTCCCGCGGCCCAGGCCCAGTTTCCGTTTGAGCGTAACCATGACACGGTATTTTCGAGAGACATGGACTCCTCGACTTGGCTTCCCCAAATCAAAAAGGGAACGATGACCATCGTGGCCAAAACAAGAAAGATCAGGAAGAGTCGCTTCATATTTTGAGGAATCGTGCTAACACTGGACCAGTTGATTTCTGATGAAACCCAAACCAGACCCCGTTGATCCCGCTCAACTTTATGACTTGGCCCATGCTGTGATCAAGGATGCAAAGTTTCCCATGCTTGCCACCGTGGATCAGGAAGCTCAACCCCGCGTTCGCCCCGTGTCACCAGTTCAAGTCGATCCCGACTTCACGGTCTATGTCGCTAACCTGGCGTCTTACCATAAAACCTCGGAGATCGCCGAAAATCCGAGGGTGGAGTTGGCCTACCTCGCTTCCAATCATGACCAAATCCGAATTACCGGCACAGCGGAAGTCGTCACCGATGAGCCAACTTTGGCAGGTGTCTGGGAAAGCAATCCTCTTTTGAGAGTGTATTTGGGCTCTCCTGATAATCCCGAGTTTGTTCTCTATCGCATCGTGCCCGGACAAGTCCGCTTCATGCGCGAATGGGCCCTCGACTATCACGAGGTGCCTACTCAGCCGAGTTAGGTAAGCATATTGCCGGAGTTATCCATTGAGTGACTCTGTTGTTGTTTTAAGCGAGCAGAAACCGGTGTAGCTATTTGTTTAAGTAAATCAGCGCTGGTTTTTCCGTAGAGGCTTTGATCTCGGCGATGGCTTCGCGCACGATTCGGGCTTTGTCGGCGGTGAGATGACGGGGGAAGTCCTTCTCCTCGTGTTCGATATAGTGGAGGGATTTTTCAAGGCGGGGAATAGCACGTTGGGCGTGGGCACCATAGGATTTGATCATCTTCATGATCGTGCTGATACGTTTTTCGCTGGCGTGCTTTTTTTGAGTGCGGGCATAGTCGGCGAGGAGTTCGATTCCTTCGCTGACGTGGTGTTTGGCAAAGAGTTCGAGGCCGCTTGTCTGGATGCCGTCGGCAAACATGATTCCACTGGGGGCGGGAGTGATGATGGCTTCATGAATTGCGGGGAGGAGAGGTTTGAGTTCTTCGTAGGAGAGGTTTCGGTAGACCGATGAATAGCTGCTCCGTGCACGTCCGTCTTCGTTTAGGAGTCCGGCCCGGACCGCTTTAAAGAGAAGGTCACGATCGACACCTTCCAGTGATTGTCCCAACAATCCACCCCGTTGATTAAAGAGAGCGAAGGAGAGGTAGCGTTGCTCCATATTGCGCGGGTCGTTTTTGGGATCACTTTTGGTAAGACGCTCAAGAAGCACGGGGATGGCGGACTTGGCTGGTTTGCCAATACCAGCAAGAGCATCGGCGGAAAGAACTCGAAGCCAAAGGTCTTCGGACTTGAACGATTCCAGGAGAGCGGGGACAGCTTCGGCTCCACGTCCTCGAATCATTTTGAGAGCCTGACAGGCGCCGTATTGGGAATACAGATTTGAGGATTGGAGTAACTCGATGAGTTCTGGAGTGGGATTCCCTTTCTTCTTGCCCAAAGCCATCGCTGCGCGCTCGCGGACGGTAGGAGACCAGTTGGAGAGACTTGTGACGAGTTGTTCGACAGTCAGCGAATCGTAATAACTATAACGGTTGTTATTGGACCAGCCGCGGCCATCGTCGAGCAGGCTCTGGGCAGTGGCTCGATCGATTTGAGGAGCGGTGGATGGTTTCCGTCCGGTGAGGAAAGTTTTGCGTTCTCCTTGAGCCATCCCGATGAGATAAAGTCCGGTGCTGTCCCAATTGCGATAGGAATCCGGACGGGCGCCGGGAGCTCCCTGGTGAAGAAAAGTACCGTCCCAACGACGGGCCAGATCGTAGTGCCATGAGAATTCCTCAAGCCATGCTCCTGTGGCCTGAGGACCGGAACGTGCGACGCCAGGAAGAGCCCAAAGCATATTGAAAAATGGTCCGGTGTGTCCGGTGTCGCGTTCCGCACTGTGGCAGGCGACCGACATGCGGGAGAAATACTCGGCAGCCTGGGCCTTGCCCAAATAGTCAAAGAGAACTGCAGCCATGCCATTTTTGCCATTGTCATCGTGGGTCTCGATCCAAGGCGAATGATCACCGTAGGGGATGGCTCCCTTACCCACGTAGAACTGTAGGAATCGTTCGCTTTTTGCGATAGCTTCGTAAAGTCCCGGAACCTGCACTCCAGCCTGGCGAGCCAATACGAGAGAGTAAGTGAGCGGAATTCCTGGAGCGTTCATCATGCCGTAGCCGCCGAGGCGCTTACTCGTGCTGTCGACAAATCCATGACCCCAAGAACCGACGGCGCTTTGACCATCGACGATCATCTTGGTAATGCGCTTCAGCCCGTTCTCAACCATAGCGTCATCTTTTGTAGCGAGAAGATATTCGGCCAGGAAGATGTTAACGTAGGCATAACTCCACGTCCGAACTCCGGATGATTGATCGTATGCGGAGAGGCTTTCTGCCTGTTTGCGCAGAAGGGGGAGGTATTTTGGGTCTCCGCTGGCAAGAAGAGCCGAGGCATTGAGGGCTCGCGTGATGATGTGCCCTTCGGTGGGAGCACGTTCCATTTTTTTAGCAAGGGCCTTCCAGCCCAGCTCAAGGATCTTTCGCGACTTGTCGCAGTTGAAGGGTGCGGTGGCGCTGTACCTTCCCAGAACTGTTAAAGGAATGGTCAGGTTTTTCGTTTTCCCTTCCCGCCAGCAGAGGAGGGAGAGACGGCCTATTTTTTCCGCCTCGGTGATCGCTTTTCCGAGGAGAGTGCGCGGGTCGCCTTGAAAGGGAGTCTTCCCAATGCCGAGAATGACGTCGCCCACTTTTACAATGTCCTCGGACGGTGAGCCTTCATCGACTTTGGTGATTTTGATCTGGCGGGCCTTGGTGGTCTCCATTCGTTCACTGTAAATCCATCCCCGCAGGCCGGTCGGTCCGAGGTTCCAGTCGTGGGTATACCCCTCGGGGATAGGATCGCCCTTGGTGAAGTCCGGTTGAGCGATCTTGCCTGACCCGCCACCGGCTGCGATTGCGATGGGTCCGGTCAGGAAAAAAATGGCGAAGATTCTTCCAGCGATCCGGCGAGAGTTGAGTGTGATCATGTGATGATTGATTCCATAGGCGTAAAAATCGGAGCTGTAAATTAGGATCGATGAATTCGCTCGCCTCACCGCTCTATGGCGTGTCGGCGGTATTGCCTTTATTCGTGACATACAAAATGCGAAGAATCCGTAGAAACTTACCTGAATCTATGAAGAGCACCTCCAAGTCCGCCCATCTCGTTTGTTTTTTTCTATTAAAGTTCGCCTTATTATTGGGCCTTTCGAGTCTCTACGCAGAAGACAACTGGGCGCAGTTCCGTGGCCCTACAGGTCGCGGGCATTCGGCGTCGGAGGATGTTTCGATCAAGTGGAATGCAGATTCGGTGGTGTGGAAGAAATCTCTCAAGGGACAAGGTCAATCGTCTCCGGTGAATTGGGGTGATAAACTTTTCCTCACCAGTGCCTCGGAAAATGGCAAGGAGCGCTACGTGTTCTGTTTGGATCGCAAGGACGGAAAAATTCTTTGGGAGAAAACGATCAGCTGTGCCGCTCCGGAGAATCCGCATAAGATGAACAGCTACGCCACTCCCACTTGTGCCACGGATGGTGAGCGGGTCGTGGCCTTCTTTGGTCCGGGCGGACTGCATTGCTTTGATCTCGAAGGGGAAAAACTTTGGTCGACGGAGCTTGGAGCTTTTCCCGGTCCCTGGGGTGTCGCTGCTTCTCCGGTCATTCTCGGTGATCTTGTGATTCAGAATTGTGACCGGGAAGGGGCTTCCTCACTTGTTGCTCTCGATATCAAGACGGGAAAGCCGGTTTGGACGACCGAGCGCGAGGAAAAACCCCGTGGAGGTTGGAGCACGCCGATCATGATCGAGAATTCCGGTAATAAGGAGCTCGTCCTGAATGGAGAGCTTGGAGTACGAGGTTACGATCCCAAGACAGGAAAGGAATTATGGTTCTGCAAAGCTTTCAACGGAAGGGGCTCGCCCATTCCGGATTTCGCCAACGGTCTCCTTCACGTTGTAAGCGGAAAGCCGGGCGACACTTATGCTGTCAAACCAGGCGGAGAGGGCGATGTCACCACATCACACATGTCCTGGCACACCAAGAGGAAGGGCGGCCGGGATCTCCCATCGCCCGCAGTGGTTGATGGCTATCTCATCGTTGTTTCCATGTCGGGAAGGGCAAGTTGCTACAATGCCAAGACCGGAAAAATTCACTGGGAAGAAAAGCTTGGCGTGAAAGGGGAGTTTGCTTCCGCTCCTTTGGTTGTGAAAGGACATGTTCTTTTTCAAAATGTCTACGGAGGTGGAACCCTTGTGATCAAGCCGGGGAAGAAGCTGGAGATTGTGTCTATAAACTCCCTTGGTGCTGAGGTCTCGGAAATATTTCGTGCCACTCTGGCTCCAATCAAGGGGCAGATTTTCGCTCGCTCGTCATCGACTGTCTATTGCATCGGGAAGTGACTCCGCCTCGTGAGATATTCCCTTTGGATCAAAGTTTTTAAATGCGTAAGCGCTCTAAAATAGCACTCATTCTGGTCGCTCTGGTCGCTGCCGTCATTGTAGGGCGACCTGTTCTCTTTTTAGCCTTCGTCTGGCTAAACGACGGAGCCGAGCCAAATTCCATGCCCTCGGTGGGAGTTGGAGACGCCAGCCGCATGATTACCAACGTTCCGGCCGAAGTCATCGTGGTAGCCGAAGATCCCGCCGCTGCTGAACGTCAAATCGTCGACCTCATTCAGCGCGCTGCCTCCGAAGGTCGACGCATTTCCATCGCCGGAGCCCGGCACTCGATGGGCGGGCACACCTTTTACCCGGGCGGTATCACTCTCGACATGGAGGCTTTCAGGCACATGTCACTCGATGAAAATAAAGGTATCCTGACCGTCGGAGCCGGAGCCCGCTGGCATGACATTATTCCCTACCTCGATACCCGCGGCTATGCGATCTCCATCATGCAGAGCAACAACGACTTTTCGGTGGGTGGATCTATTTCGGTCAATTGTCACGGATGGCAAAACGACAAGCCTCCCATTGCCAGTAGCGTTGAATCTTTCCGCATCGTCACTCCCTCCGGAGAAACCCTCCGTTGCTCTCGCCAAGAGAATGCCGAACTCTTCTCCCTGGTCCTCGGAGGCTACGGTCTTTTTGGGGTTATTCTTGAGGTCGATCTGCGCATCACCGACAACGAATATTACGAAGCCGAGGCCCACTTCATCGATTCCTCCGACTACGCCGATACTTACCATAAACTCACTGAAAACCAATCTGACGTTGGGATGGCCTACGGGCGTCTTAGCGTGGCCCCCAAATCCTTCTTCGAGGAAGCTTCCATCACTCTTCTTCGCCGCAAAGACACCGATCTTCCGAATAAAGAGACTCTTCTTAATAAAGAGCCCAGCCTCCTCAAACGCCTCGTGTTCCGAGGAGGCGTGAACAGTGACTATGGAAAAAAATTTCGCTGGTGGGTCGAAAAACAGATTGGCGAAACCGGCGGTAAACTTCTCTCCCGCAACCAGCTCATGAACGGGCCTTCTTCCCTCTACTCCAGCCGGGATCCCGACACCACTGACATCCTCCACGAGTATTTCATTCCCTCCGATCAGCTCGCCAATTTCATTGAGAAATCACGCCCCGTTTTTCTCAAACATCAGCCTGAACTCCTCAACGTCACCATCCGAAACATCCATCCCGATCACGACACTTTTCTCAGTTATGCTCCGGAGGAGGTGTTCGGTCTGGTCCTTTTCTTTTCTCAGGAACGTGACGAAGAAGCTGAAGCTGCCATGCTCACGCTTACCCGTGAGCTCATTGACGTTGCCCATGCCTGTCGAGGCCGCTATTATTTGCCCTACCGCCCCCACGCCACCCTCGAGCAATTTCACCAAGCCTACCCCCAAGCCTCCGCTTTTTTCACCAAAAAACGCCTCTTCGATCCCAAAGGCATTTTTGACAACAAATTCTACCAAACCTACAGCCGACCCCGAGAAACCAAATAATCTGCTCCTTCCTGAAACTGTCTTTCTTCGGATGGATTTGTGCTCCTGATGTGTTCTTTCCCTTTCGCTACTAATATTTTTTTAGCCTTCCGTTAAAAGGCTCTGCCGTGTCAGCTGAATAAAAAAAATATGTGTGGTGTTGCATTTTGCGATAAGTCACAGGAATCGCGGTTGTCTCCCAGTCATGCTTTGTAGTTGTTGTTACGATGTTATCACTGAATTCGTCGACCAAAATGGGAATTTCCCTAAGATTGTCGATCCACTCTTTTGCTCCTCCGAAACCAACAAAAATTGGCTTCATTTTAATGACGGCGTTCGCTCCAATTATTCGAGCGTGATTCGCAGCTTGCTTTGCAGTGTAGCCACTGGTCAACGGGCCAGTCCAAGAAGAACGTCCGATTTCGAGATAGCCTCTAGATTCCATTTTTTTGCGCATTTCTCTTAGTTCCTTCTCATTTGAAACCTCTTTCAGCGCGACGGGATCTTTGTGCGATACGACACCTCTTGTTGATACGCCGTCAATGGGCTTATAAGAGTCAGTAAACTTGTTCCCACAGCTTGTTATGAAAGCGCCTATTAGGATGGATGATAGGGACGTAAGTATTTTCATCTCCCCAACTCAAGCATTTAGTAAAATGTAAGTCGAAACCCAAAATGTCACAAGCTGGCAACGAGGTGGTTTACCTTTGGCCACTGACCAGAAGTCTGGTAGTTGTCGGGTGTGAAAAGTGTGTTCTCAGTTTTATTGCTCTGCTTTCTGTTGGTATCTTGTGGGGAAGAGCAAGCAGTTGAAGCTGAACAAGCAGTTCAAGAGCGGGCCGAATCGGGTGATGCAGAAGCTCAAAACAGCTTGGGTTGGATGTATTACAAAGGCGAAGAAGTTTCTAAGGATGATGTTGAAGCCGCAAAGTGGTTTCGAAAGGCCGCTGAGCAGGGTTACGCGAGTAGCCAAAACAGCTTGGGTGCGATGTATTCCAAGGGTGAAGGAGTCCCGCAGGATTTCGCAAAAGCAATGGATTGGTATCGTAAGGCCGCTGAGCAGGGTAACGCGGGGAGCCAAGCCAACCTGGGTGCGATGTATGCCAAAGGCACCAAAGTCCCAAAGGATATGACTGAAGCCGCGAAGTGGTTTCGAAAGGCCGCTGAACAAGGAGACACATCTGCCCAATTCAACTTGGCTGGGTTGTATGCCAATGGCTGGGGAGTCCTAAAGGATCATGCCACAGCCTACATGTTTTTCAATCTCTCTGCTGTGCAAGGCAATAAAGATGCTGAAGAACTTATGAAATTAATTGAGAACAGAATGACCAAAGAGCAAATTGCCGAAGGTCAAAAGCTGACCCGAGAGTGGTTGGAGCGGAAAGCTAAAGCGGGAGACGCGATTGCCCAAAATAACTTGGGTGCGATGTATAACAATGGCGAGGGAGTCCCGAAAGATTATACTGAAGCCGTGAAGTGGTATCGCAAGGCCGCTGAGCAGGGAGTCGCAATCGCCCAAAGGAACGTAGCTATGCTGTATGCAAATGGCAAGGGAGTCCCGAAAGATTATGCCGAAGCCGCAAAGTGGTATCGCAAGGCCGCTGAACAGGGAAACGCAATCGCCCAAAACAGCTTGGGTTGGATGTATAGCAATGGCGATGGAGTCCCTAAGGATTCTTCCGAAGCTGTGAAGTGGTATCGCAAGGCCGCTGAACAGGGAGACGTAATCGCCCAAAGCAACTTGGGAGATATGTATTTCCAAGGTGATGGAGTCCCACAGGATTACGCCGAGGCCGTAGAGTGGTATCGTAAGGCCGCTGAGCAAGGAGACGATGTGGCCCAGTTCAGGTTGGGTGAGATGTATAAGGAAGAGAAAGGAGTCCCGAAAGATATGCCCGAAGCAACGAAATGGATTCGCAAGGCCGCTGAACAAGGAAACGCAGACGCAAAGGAATGGCTTAAGAAAAACGCCAAGGACAAAAGCGAGTAAGGCCACCTAGAATGCCCCAAGCACCAGTTGCACAACCTAC
>Ga0115013_10000503_pt1 | contig 23752 bp, 15 predicted proteins | sample SouAtlMetagenome_2_FD_88686 | JGI IMG/M metagenome (GOLD analysis project Ga0115013, IMG submission 88686) | Marine eukaryotic phytoplankton communities from Atlantic Ocean - South Atlantic ANT15 Metagenome | ecosystem: Environmental > Aquatic > Marine > Oceanic | place: South Atlantic Ocean...
AATTTCAGAACAAGGCTAGTTCTGAGAGGAAAAGAGGATAAAAATAAAACGAAACCGAAAACGTGACTTTTTTCAAATCCAATAGCAAAAAATAGAATAAGAGAGCAATCGCTGAGACATTCCGAAATTGGATAGAGCAAGATTTTTTCTCCTTGTTATAAATATAAACTTGCACAAAAGCAAATCCACACACATGATTTACACACCTTAGTATACTCTGGAATAACAACAAGGTTTGGTAGAGTCGTTCCAGCGTGTGATGATAATATATCTAAGGCGTTTCCTAGCTTGAAAGAGACAAGTTTTTCCTCGGCAAGAGCTATGTGTCAGAGAGTTGCCTTCCGATGCCTCGAATGACGCGAGGGAGTCACGCTACTAGCAAAGATCTCGATAGATCAGGGAAAGATTTTAGTTTGACTCGTTCGACTGAGGCCTAGAATCTACTCGTGCTGGAAACTTCCAGAAAATTCCAGCACGAGTGCACTTGGACTCTGTTCTTTTGCGGTAAAAATTTGGCGTCAAGATCGATAAAATAAAAAAACTGAAGAGAGCGATGGAATACAAACAAGAACTTCATATCCTATTTCATGAGTGTGACAATGCACAACCATACTCTTATTGCTAGAACTACTACTACGATAGAATGAATCATCGATCCACACCAACAACCCGCGAAAAGGATTCTCTACCTAGCAGTCCAAGCCAACAGAACTGGAGTCCCAAAACTGCTGCTGTCGTTCCTAAAAAGCATCGAGATTACTTGTACGATCGCAACACGATGTTCTTGGGTGTGGCCATGTTGTGGATCTATCTAGTAGTTCTGAGCAATGGCAACAAGGAATCTGGCAATAGAATGTCGTTGTGGAAGGCAAAGATCGCCCTGGGATGGACAAGTTCCAAGCCAAACAACGATGACGACGACGAATCATCGTCCAATCACGACCAGTTGCGGTCTTCCTGGAGACAATCTACTTCCAGCATGCAAGGCAAACGCATTGAGCTTCCGAAACCACCTCCTCCTGTCAGTGATATAGCATCGTTGGGCTCTATGGATAGCACCACGAGCAGCACGGGTTCCACCAACGCTTTGTCGCTGCTTGACTCCCATCATGGAGTGCCCCTCAACTATCACGCAAAAAACGGAACCCTTGTAACGCTCCTCCATATAGGAAAGACAGGTGGATCCGCCCTTCGGGATTTGATTGATTACGCGCACGGGTATTGCCAGACCAATTATTTGTATGACAAGTCTAAGAACGATACTCCAACTCGTTCCAAATCTACCACCGCCGAGGGGTCCCTCTTTCACAACGCTCATCTCTTTGCTCCCACGGCCCTCCAGAAACACATGTGTGCCCTGGCTAGGGTGACCAACTCTAAGGGTGTGGATGATGAGAACGAAAAACCAGACAACCTCATCCATTTGGATCGGAACCTTGGCAAGACGTTGAAAGCCAACCACTTTTTGGTACCGATCCGCAATCCGATCGACCGTCTCGTGTCGTGGTTTTATTACGAACGATTCTTTCAGATCGAAAAGAAGTCACGGTTTTCCCAAAACCTTCAAACACTAGTGGATCCCGAGAAATGCAACCTATTAACCATGGACGAGTTAGTGGTGCGGGCCAGCGCTAATGAGGAGCAACCCCACGATTGTTCCAAAATCGCCAGGGAGTGTTTGGTGGGGGGCATTCCCTGTTACGGACACAACTTCTTCAATTATGAATACTATCTGGAGGATGTTTTGGTACGAATCCTCAAGGCTGTGGCGGCTGCCAAGGAACAAAAGGACAATGAACAACAACAATCTGCGTTAACACCCCCACGAGTCGATGTGATACGGACCGAACACTCCTGGGACGATCTGAACCAGACCCTCTCGGCATGGACGGGTGTTCCCATGACACCCGACATGGAGTTCTTTTATCTGACTCGCAAACCCTACGATGTGGACACATCATCCCAAACCAACAACCAGAAGCTCTCTCCTTCTGCCTCACAACAACTCTGCCAAATGATCTGCCCCGAACTGGTGGCGTATTCGAAAGTCATCAAGTACGCGACCAATCTATCTCCCTCTTCCAAAAAAGAGTCCTTTCGGGAACTGGATGAAACCTGTGGGTTTTCCGTCCAAACCAAGTGCGGAAATTCCTTTCGATACCGCAAGATACGGTCCACCAAACAAAACGCCCTTTGTGAACCGTCCCAAAACGCCGAGAATGGCTCGGGTTCTTCCTACCTCAAGGAACACTTGGATTTGCCCCCATGCTAAAGAAATGAAATATACAGACAGAGAAGAGTTACTTCTGTGTCGGATTTGTACACTTTGAGAGATTATATAACTATGTATAGTATAGTGGTCGAGGTTTCAAGCACAAATAAACCAGGCTCTGTAATAATAATACGCTTTCATACGAATTACAAGACAGTATTTGTTTTTGGATTCGTGTATTCCTTTCTCCCCTATCTAAATATTGCTTTACTTCGATAGACCATTCAACTCATAGTTACATAAAGAAATGAACTCTATAGCGCCTGTGGCCTCTAAAATCCTACACATGCGTTTGATCTTTGTCCTCTAATTACCAACCTCTACTCATCTAGTCATGAACCTTACAAGATACTTAAAATGGAAACCACACATCAGCTTTTGATAATTAGCATGGAATCTTTTCTTCAGGTCCTCATGGCACGCCAAAACTCCTTGATAGAAAAGAAGAATCATGAGAATTCCTAGATTTTTCATACATAGAAGATTGACCTGCTGCCAATGTATCGCTTTGTGGTTTTGCCACCAGTGACAATTGCTATCTTCAAAGCCTTGTACTAGACATTGTCCAGCAAACTCTCAATTATGTAGCAGTTATTCTTGCATATTCAAAGTAGGGTCAAACAAGCCACCAACTGTCTCTATCACATGTATGTGTGTACTACGTTCTAGTTTCAATAAAATGCTCCACAAGTTTTTAGTCACTTACGTGCAATGCCATTCGATACAATCTATCGTAAAAAATTGAAATCAGTAGTTAGTAAAGTGTGCTTAATTGCAATTGCCAACATTTACTTTCAAGTGCGACAGCTTTGCTGCAAATTCAAGTCCAATTTGCGTGCGAGATTCTCGTCAGGTGGATGCCGCCGATCGATCGCTGCCCGTCATTGGATAGGTAGGTTCCATTATTGAGACGCCATCGGCTAAGTGGCTTCCGTATCGGGGAGGATTGGAATGCATTGATGACAGCAACGGAGCGCTTTCCTTAGCTTGTTGTTGCAGCTGCCGTGTAAGAGTCGGTGATGGTCGTGAGGGTGGCTGCGGTGACGGTGTTTTGCGTGCACCACCCGACTTGGAATCGTTGGAATCCGTCCTTCGGTGAAGATAGTGCAGGGGAGGTGTCCTTCGTCCCGAGGAGTGGGTCGAATCGCTGGTGGACTTGGAGGGATTATCGGAATCCGTGCTGGATGCTGCCGTTGTTATAGGCTTGGGATGTAGCAACAGTAGAAATAAAAATCCCGGGAACAGTTCGAGCGCTCCGTACTCGAACCACCAATAGGGGCCGTTGCCCTTATTGTCCAAGGATGGTGCCGTAGACTGGACCACCTTGTGGGCAAAGCTCAGGGTGTGACCCGCAAAAACCAGCAAGCAGACGATGCTGCAAACCAAGAGGCGTAGTGCCAAGGGCGAGCTCCACTGCTTCTCACCCAGTCCTGGAAGCAGCAGGCCCAGCAGCCTTGGACAAAAGTACAAACCCATTCCCAGAAGGGTCGCATAGACTCCGCACAGCAGGGCATAGAGCAATACGGCGGCGGAGACTCGTCGAAAGACGGTAAAGCAGACAATCAGCAGTGTGTAGATGACATAGGCAATGATCTGAATGACTGTATCGATGGTTGCCACTGGTTTGTGTGAGTTGTTGGAATTGCCGGGCGAGGGGGTCGCGGCACCGTTGCCACTGCTGTTGTTGGTGGTGGAAGCAGAGTTGTTTCCTCCACCACTACTCGATCTCCCCAGGTTAATGTGAATATTGGTTCCCAAAGCCACACCCACCAGCTGTACAAAAAAAGAAACAAGCCAAGACCATGCCGAAGCAAAGGTCAAAACCGGGAAGGTATCGGCAATAAGCTGTATCCACAGTGGATCGCAGTAGATCTGAACAGGTATCGCGACGGTTCTCGATATCAATGCTGTTAGCAACAATCTACGGAACTGTGTGTGTGTATTTTGTGAAAGTTAGTATTGTAAGTAGTGTTTCAGATAAAGAAGAAGAAGGAAGCAATACAAATAAGTTGTGAGATGAACGAACTTTCATCAAGACTTTTTTTGTAGGGTGCCAAAAAGGGAAATAATAGAGTGCACCACAATGTATCTTTGTACTTACCGTAGCTCGCGCAACATCCCCGCTGCTCAGTACCGATGATGACGATGAGTCGCTGTTTTGTTGTTTGTTTTGGTTCAAATTGCTGTTGACCGATGTCGACGAGGTACTCCTGGCCATAATCATGCGATCCCGGCTCCTATTGGATCGAACAAGCCTCCCGCCCGCTTTTGTATAGCTGGTCGTCTTGCCCAGTTCGGGATCACTGGGACTGCTTCCCGGTAGCTGCTGCCTGGTCCGACGATACGAGGTCAACGAGTTGGTAGAGCCACTGTTGTTGCCACCACCCGATTTGGAAGCTTCGCCCGACGTTGTGACGTGCTTGAGCCACTTGCGCTCGAGTCGGATTTGGTGCAACCCCAAGACCACAGCTACCACAAAACAAAGCCACAATATCATCCACGAAACCACGTAATAATGTTCCGGAGTGACACGAATCGAAAAGGTTGCCGAGAGGGTCGAATCGGTTTCGTGGGGGATGTAAAAGAATCCATCGTCGTCATCGTTGGTTTCCTCTGGTTGGTGCATTGCAGTGGAATCCATGTCTGTAGCAGCGGCAGAAGCAGTGGAATCCACTTCTGATATTTGGTTTGTTTGGATAGAATCCACGGTATCGTTTTCCAACATGGCAGCAGTAACGAGTTTTGCTGCCGTAGATGCCGATATCACAAACAACGTTTGTGGGAGATTCCTTTTCGTTATTATCATGGTCCAATTGTTTCCCCCAACAATCCACACCAGAAATTGGTCTCTTGAGTGTGATAAAATTTCTTCCTATTGAATTTCACTTTTCAAACACAATTGGAGTTCTGACTACCGATACTACTGTTGTGAAGGGAGATTCGTTCGTAGATTGCGAGGGAGTCAATTAGAAATCAATCAATCAAAATGGGGAAATATCGAATGCCAAATGCGTGCTCGAAATTCCTAGGTTAAGATGAGAGTGTAATTCAAAATGTTGCTTCCATTATCGGCAGCGTGTTGTTGCTGCTGATGATGATGTATATTCCTGTTTCGGATAAAATATAGCGTAAGATGATGTACCACCAAACCAACATTAATTTGGCAGACGCCGGGTCCATCACGTTGTTTAACGTGCAATCTATCTCTTCGGGGAGAAGCAGGGAGAGTTTTCATTCAACAAATATCAAAGTATGCTCTCCATACCTACGTACGGGTACCTTCATAAGAATCCTCATTTTGAATTTCGGTATGCAAAGATATTATGGATTTTTAGGTGGTTCCCCTTTTTTGTCGTTCAAATTTAATCACGGATAGATTCACTTTTAGTCGTGATTGACAAAATATTTGTTGTTCTCCTCGCTTGGATTCTCTTGGCGGAACGAAGATGAACAGTGGAGAGAGAGAGAGGTTGGTAACAAAGTGCACGACGGGTACAAGAAGCAGAAATCACACAAGAGTTGACCAATCTTTGACGGATAGGACACACAAAAGCAGTACACTCAGAGAGCGCTTTGTGTAGGAAAACCAAGAAGGGAGTCGACGAAAACAGCGAGATGGATTCCGGAAGCAACGATGCGGGGCTAGAGTCCTTGACCAATCCTACTGCTGCTGCCGTGGTCGAGTGGTGGGATAGCAAAAAAGAAACCAAAACCGAAAGATCCAAGGCGGCAACCCGAACAACTTTTTGGTGGGTGATATTGTTGCTGGTGTGCGGCGCAGGATTGGCAAAAAGCATTTGCCGAGAATCCAAAAGGCGTGCCACCATCATCGATTGGTTGGAAGAACACAACAGCACAGGTAATATCGTGGAAGACGAATATTACAATAAGGAATTGTTGGCTCCAGCGATGAGCTCGGTAGCGAAGAGAGAAACCAATCAACAACAAAATTACTGGTACTATGACAGGAGTAACGTGACTACTATCGACACCGACGATGGCCCTGTTCCTTCCTCCCTAAAATCCAAGTACAACGCCGATGACTATTCCCTGGATCTGTGTGAGTCTATTTTTATTTTCCAGAATAGCATGCGTGTCGGTATCATTATTTGTGTTTTGTAAAAAATGCATAAAAGTACTCGCTTGCCATCACCAACACTCACGGTCCTGTTCTTGTCTTATTTTTTTTTCGATACCAGCGTGCGGATGGTTTAACGAACGAAATGAGTTCCACAGCATACCCACCGAGATCTTTGAGATGACACAGTTGAAGTATCTTATCATGTGTGAGTCGTTCGTTGCCTTTCTCTTCGCAGCAGATTGCCACGAAGATTATTGCTGCTCGCTCACCCAGCTGTGGACCACACACACACTTCTCACGATTGTTTATTGCGTCTATTCTTTTCGATTACTTGTGTGTTGCTGCATTCAGGGGAAAATTACATTACCGAAATTCCTACCGAGATTGGACTCTTGACCAACCTTGAAGGCATCGAGCTGTGTACGTAGCTCCATGTTTATGACACGTTATACAATCCGATACTAAGCACTTCGCCACCTCACGAGATTGTCATTTGTTTGCTATTTTTTTGAAGTTTCCAACGACATTCGAGTTCTCCCGACAGAGATTGGGAAACTGAGGAATCTCCGATCCATAGCATTCCGTAAGTTGTGTTTGCAAGAATGCGTTACATTGAATCAAATACAATGGAATCGAATGTGCTGATAATTCGTCTCGTTTGTTCATTTTTTGGTTCCAGATGGCAATGAGATCGAAATGATTCCCACCGAGATTGGTTTGTTGACAAATTTATTTCACATCGAATTGAGTAAGTGATTTCGATTTTGGGTTTTAAATGTTCGTTTGTGAACGGCACGCATGTAATTTGGATCGACAGACGATATCATAGACCTTCCGTAGCAGGCCGACTGACTTCTTCGAACCACAAAACTCTAACGATGCGTTGCTTTCGTTTTGGTGTTTGTGTCGTTGCTGCAGATACGAACAAAATAATGTCCATTCCTAGTGAGATCGGATTGCTAAAGAACCTAGAAGAATTCATTCTGAGTGATAATGAGATCACATCAATTCCCACCGAGATTGGGTCCCCAGGTATGAACATGAGAGATCTTGATTTTAGTAAGTTTTCGTCTTTTGAACTAGACATGTCTATGGTGATTGTAATTGGACAAGGTGGCTGTCTTGTTGGATGGAATATGCTCACTCTAGTATTGGTTTGGTTATTTGTTTGTAGGTAGCAACTTGATCGAATCCATTCCAACCGAGATTGGATCCTTGACGAATTTGAAGTGGATCGATTTTCGTAAGTGACAGATTTTTTGTGTGTGTTTTTTGAGATACGGACAACGATTGCATTTACGTTCCAAACGAAGATAGCGCAGAACCGACTTTTGTCTCACTCTTTATGCAACAAATGATAATCTCTTTTCTCCGACAGGATATAACCCTGTTCGGCACAATTTGGAATTTCTACAGGAAATGTGTCGCACCGGTAAAATCCCAGGTTTGGAGTGTGGTTTCCCTAAACACGCGAGTGGGAATACGCCCAACAATGCATCATTTGTTTTGTTGACTATCTTTTTAGTATCAGTAACTTTTGGGCTACTAATGTAGAGTAGCTAGATTTTGAGCTACTATGTGCACAATATTAGTAGTATTGTATGACTGTATCACCCTACTTTTGTTGTCTCCATAAACAACTAAAGCTATTCGAATCGTTGAATCCCCTTAGATAGAGTATCTTTGACATCTTTTCTAAAAGCTGATTGGATAGATGAAAATTTCAAAACTCAGTAGCTCATTTGTAAGATTGTACCCCCAACATTTGAATTGAGTGATCCTGCGATCTATTTTTTTCAAGAGAGCAGTAGTATTGTCGTAGGGATGTGAAAGGTGCCAACCATCATCCGATTTATTCTTCGGCAATCTTGGTCCAGCGTGGGGCTACCAGCTGATTCGCTAGCTTCACTCCAGCCACCTGAAAGCTGTCCATGGCCTCAATCTCGTAATTTTCGCCGGTGCCAGTCACAACAAATTCGAGCTCGTAGTACGGGAAATCAAAATACGGACCACCCTCTTCGCCCAGACTGAGAAACATTTTCCCCCGACCGCTGGCTTGGACTTCGTAATATCCAAAATTGAAGGGAATTGTCGATGTTTTGCGTCCTCCCTCTCCGTCAGGAACGTTGGCACAAATATCTTCGAAGGATGTAATGTTCTTGATGCCATCAAAGACTCCGACGGAAAGACTTGCGACGTTCCCCTCCTTGTTGAAGTAGCTGAATCGGCCCTTGAGGCAGGCGTTGTCGAAAGCCTTCTTGTTTGGCACGTGTTTGCTACGCTTGGAAGAATTGTGCAAAGCAGGAGTGATGATAGCAGCGAGTTGTTTATAATCTTCATGATTGTCGTGTATTATTTTTGGATGTTCTTTTTCTTTCCTGGAAGCACAGGTTCCATGTGATGCATGCTTTTTATATTGCCCGATATGGTTTGATGGACGCGAAAGTATTACCTTGGATGCAAAGCAAAACTTTTCCCCTGCCGATCGAAACATAACAAACTACTAGCTATTAGGAACGATCGTCGTTGCCCATTTTTGTCTTTCCGACAAAAAATTGTGATGAAAAATTGGCGGCTCGAAAGCTAACCCTAACCCTTTCGGGATTTGAGAGTCATGATGAAACGAAATTTTTAGTTCATATGTCGAATCGCAAGCCATTTCTGGAGTATTCACAAACGGCTTGTAGGGAGAGACAATGAATTATACTCCACAATGGAGTTGTCATTCTTAAAAATAGAATTCGGCAGGCGTTACAATGAAGGACGAGCATGTCTTTCACTTTCCGCAAGAAATCGGTTTTGCAGTTCGACAACGTGAGAATGCACACATTCTTTTTCTAGAGGCGATGAGTGCGATATCCGCTGTAGATAAGCACGAATCGTGCGTTGGATTTATGGTATTGGCGTCATGACACGACCCGTTGTTTCTTACTTAAGCATCTATCAAGAATCGATGAGTGTGGTGGCTTTTGAAAGGAAAGATGGAGACGAATTCAACTGTCTTTGTCATTGGAGACGCTTGCGCGATGCTTTTCTGGCTTTTGCCTAATGGTTGCAAAATATTCCTATACAATCGCATTGTTTCAGCAATCTCATTTGTTCATAACGCTCCAAACTAAACCTCGAACGAACAGCGAGAAAAATAGCAGCAAGCACAATGATATTGTCAATGAAGATTGCCAAGTCTCTCGCCCTTTTTCTGCTGATGCAATCGTTGCCAGTCTTGTCGAAGGAAATCGACAACGATGGCACAGCTGCACAGCTCCAAAACGATCCTCGACGTTTGGAGCCCCTCGTGGAAGAAGGTGTGGTTCTAATTCCGGCTCCCAGAGAAGATATCGCTCCTGCAGCGACGGTTCCGCTAGGCAGAGCTGATCCACCGACCTTTTCGCCCACCGACACCTTCGCCCCCTCGACTTTTCTTCCAACCACCACCTATCCCCCCACCTTATCACCAACAAATACTTTTGCGCCGACTACAGGATACCCAACACTGTCACCATTTCCGAGCAAAGCTCCCACGGTTTCCTCATCACCCACCAGTGCCCCGACCAACGTTGGACCGACCGATATCCTGCCCACAAATGCTCCAAGCCCTTCACCAACAGAAAGTCCCGGACCAAGCCCTTCACCAAGTGAAGCACCAACAAGAAGCTTTAGACCAACGAGCAGCCCAACAAGAAGCTCCGCGCCGACTACTGAGTTTGCGGATACCAAGGCTGCGAAAAAGAAAAAGGCGTGCAAAAAGATCAAGAAAGGCAAGGCCAAGGACGGCAAGAAAAAATCAAAGAAAGAAAAGGGCAAGGATGGTAAAGCTAAGGACGGAAAAGCCAAGGACGGAAAAGCCAAGGACGGAAAAGCAAAGGATGGTAAAGCCAAGGAAAGCAAGAAACTTTTCAAGAGCAAGTTCGACAGGAGCAAGGATGGGCCATTTTCCAAGGCCAAAAAGAACAAGGGAAAAGATGGCAAGGGTTTGGGAGCTGCTCTCGTAGAAAAGTTTGACAAGAAGGGCAGATTCAAGGGCGTTTCGGATTCCACCGATTTCGAGGTTACCGTAAATTCGATTATCGAGGAAGGCAACAGCAACAGCAACGGCCGTAGGCTCTACAATGGGGACGATGATGAGTATGAAGAGATTTGTTTCGATTTGGAAACCCCAGCGCCAACGCCTACGCCTACGCCATCTCCAACAAGCACTCCAACCCTAGAAGGGACTACCAGAAAGCCAACTGGTAGTCCATCGGATAGTTTCACTGGTAGCCCATCGGATAGCCCATCAGATAGTCCAACTGACTCTCCATCTGATTCTCCATCTGATTCTCCATCTGATGCTCCATCTGATGCTCCATCTGATGCTCCATCTGATGCTCCATCTGATGCTCCATCTGTTGCTCCATCTGTTGCTCCATCTGATGCTCCAAGTGATAATCCAATTGATCTTCCTAAAGCACTTCCGGTGACCTCTCCACCTGCTCCGCGTCCAACTCCTTCTCCGGTGGCTCCTCCGTCCCCGTCTCCGGTATCTCCTCCACCACCAGCACCAATTATTGCACCAGTTCCTGTACGAGTCGAGAGAGAAAGCAGCAATGATGAAGAAGAAGATGCATCCCGCTTTGTGAAAAACCTTTTTTGGGTTCCTTAGACGCAATATCGACACTTTTATTCGAGAAGACATGCAGGGCGAAGGCACGCATACGAGAAATCTATACCAATATTGATGACGTAGAAGAAGTGACAATATGAGCAACTTTCTGATGTTATGATATATGCAGTAATTATTGTGATTCTATACCCAGATTATCTTTTGGTTGAATGCACAATGAATAATCGCAATTGAGACAATATTAATGTTTGGAACTACAATTTATATCCGAGAGGAAGGAGAATCGCGAAATTTTTCGAATTGTGGTAGTTATAATATATGTGACAAACGTTTTAATTTCGATAGTAAACTATTTTAATGCGTTACGAAAATGTATTGTTTTGTTACAAAAAGTCTGCCACCAATTCGTCCAAAAACTTCCACATGTTTTCTTGAAGAAGCTTGGTGTTTTTCTCGTTATCATGCTTGAACAAGTTGTGAGGGGCCATCCGTGTCGATTGGGGATGATAAAATTGCCCCCGTATCTTCTTTGCTTGAAGATCTTCCACCGCTGTTCCGAGGTACAACAACGTGAGTGCGCCCTGGTCTGTTCTCCACATCAACCTCTGGAGAAACCTGGCCCAAAAACAAGTTATTTTAAGGAGCAGGGGCATCTCTTCCCGGTCTGCCCAAATATTGGTAGCAACAGCACCAGGATTTGCGGCATTCACATAGACTATCGAATTCGGGTTGTTGGAATTGCTATCGCCGTTGGCTGCATCGAGACGGTCTGTGAGTTCATTGACCCACAAGATCTGTGCCAGTTTCGACTGTGGATACACAAAGTCTTTGTGGAATGTCGTGCGATTGGCTTCGGAAACGCCGTTCAAGGTTTCCAGATCGGTAGCAACCTTGTAGGGCAATAGATTTATATAGGACAAACACGAGGCTGTTTGAACAATGCGAGCAGGTGTGATGCGGCCCTTTTCGTTGTAGAGGGTAGGCTCGAGCAATCGGTACATGAGGTGGTGACCCACAACGTTGGTGGCAAAGACTAGTTCGATCCCGTCCTCGCTCATGGGGAGGGATCCGTCTTCGTTAGCGTCAGCTGCTCCGATGCCCGCATTCAAAAACAGCATATCAAGTGGCAACTGATCGCCCACCGGATCGACGTTGCGGGCTAAGAATTCCTTGGAAAATTTCTGGACGCTCTTCAGAGAGGACATATCGGCTATCATAGTCGTCACCTCAATGATTCCCTGTTCGAAGTCGGCCTTGTTTCGCTGAAGCATAATCTCATCCTGACGGATTTTGTTTGCGGCAGCTTCGCATTTCTTGGGATTGCGGCATACCATGGTCACCCTTACTCCCAATCGCGCCAGCGCCAGACTAATCTCGTACCCGATCCCAGAGTTTGCTCCTGTCACCACCGCTCGTTGCCCCCACAAACGGGTGCGATACTTAGCCCTTACATCATCGTCGAAACTATTTTTCCCATCTCCGTATAGATCGTCAAAGGTAAAACCCCATCGCTGTTCGTTAGCAATCGACCACGGCACTATTCCAATAGTGAAGGGATGGAAAGAGCAGAGAAATTGATAGATTCCCAAGTGTTTTGGAATGGGGGTCAGAAGAAAGGCGACCAGGATCGCAAACCGTTTGGAAAGAATAAGGCTTTGGATTCCCATGGTTGATGAAAGGTGGTGATCTATCGAAGAACTAAGAACAAAGCGTGGATTCATTTACTTGGTTCATGTCATTCGTCATTTTGATTTTCGATCATCGATTTTCACCGAAGAAAATAACACGGGGCATGCGTCAGCTTTCAAACGTGCAACGGACGACGCAAGGACGCGCTAAGAGAAAATGGATGTCACCAATTTATTGTTTTTCTTCTGTGTCTGAAGAAAGCAATAATATTTCATCACAGCAACAGTTGCGTTTCACATGGATGACCATCGAACCACTTTAACTGCTTCAAACCATGCCGTATCGACCAGTCTATGAAAAGCCCCGGCTAATCCTGGATTGGGGAACCGAGCAGCATGAACGTGAGACGCACTGGACATCACTTTTCTATGATTTGCTTTTGGTGGCGGCACTGAATGCCCTCGCAGAACCCTTTGAGGAATTCGATGACAGTGGAGAAAATTCTTTCGAGGGCGATGGTTTAGAAACCAACATTGGCAAGAAACTCGAGCCTATTAAACTTTTGTGGCTCGATGCTATGTTGCAATTTTTTGCGGTCGTCAATCCTTGGAATACTCTAAATGAATTTACAAGTATGTTCGAAGACGAGAGTCTGGTTGGGCATTTGTATTTTTTCCTACACTGCTTTGGCATTGGAGCAACAGTAGCGTCATTCGCTGGAGAATTGTCGGAAAACTACCGAGATCTCGCCATTGGGATGATCATAGCACGAGTGGGCCTGATCATTCTGTGGGTACGACCCATTCGAAATATCAAGCGCGTTCGTGCTCAAGGTCTCTTTCGGTGCGCAGATCTAATGGTCACAATTTCTATTTTGCTCTACGGTCTCATGAGAGATCAGAATCGGGATTATGGCTTTGAAGAATTTCGCAAGATACTAATTATCTCAACCATTTGGGAATGGATGTCGGTTCTTTCCAAATTTCTCTTGACGGGGGAGCAGCTGCTACCGATTCACATTCAGAGTTTTTCGGATCGCTTCAAGGAGATCACAATGGTTATATTTGGTGAGGCTATCTTTGTTATTGTCCTCAGACCCTTTCGATCCGACGAATCTTTCCCAGAAACGCACGGAGATTACTATGTGGCGCTAGGCTCGACGCTCTGGTTGATTTATGCGCTGGCACTACAAGAGTTTCACCTCCATCCCAGTGAAAAGGAGCACGCCCTGAGTCGATCCAAATTATTTGGAACGCTCTGGTACTATACGCAACAGATCAAGCAAGTGAGTCTGCTGGGAACAGCCATTGGTATCAAACGAACCCATCTACTGACGTTTGCCGCGCCCCACCAATCCGTCGATTCCGATACGCGGAATTTACTGGTGTGGAGTATTTCACTAACGCTCTTGGCAGTGGTATTGATTCGAAGCTACTCATTTGGTTTTGGACGACATCCCTCCAAGAACGACCCATTGGACATATATTGCATCAAGATGGCTTGGTGGACCATCCTTTCGATATCCTGTGGATTCCCGCAGCTATTGAGCATGACGCTTCTCAAACTCTACGACACGCCCTGCAACATCATTATTTCACTAGGAGGTATGATGAGTTGGATCATCTTTGCAGAAGCTTTTGCCTCCACTAGGGTAGAAGCACTCATCAAAAAGTGCCAGTTGGCCAACACCAATGCCAACCAAGATACGAACGAAACGACCCATCTTCTTCAATGCTCAGAAAATGCAGACGAAACGGAATCCTCGTCGTCCTCCTCAGAATCCGATTTCCTGTGCGTACACGCTCCCAAATCGACCAAAGAGTAATATGCGTACGCGATAACTTGAAATTTCTACTAGACATTACGTATCGATTCCTGATTTTGAAACAGTTTTCAAAACGATCATGAAATCGTCGTCCAGAGAGCAAATGGATAAAGTATTTCTTTCAGGGAATATTCAGTTTCCAAGTGACACCAATTCGATTTTCCCTCGTAAAATCCCTTGGAATGTCTAATGGTTTCGCAATTCACGCCAAAGGCTGGTTTTCGTTGTTGTGTTTTTGAATTTCTATATCGTTATTTTTCTATCGGTTTGGCGGAGGACTCATTCCATAACTATTTCCATTACAATTGTAGCTCTAGGTATTGTCTCGAGAGAATACCTGCCTTTTTACAAAAAGGGGCTGACCGCAAGATACCCTACGCAGAGAGTGATACCAACTGCTCTGCCGATGCCAAATTTGTTGAGTTCTTCCATGAATTCTTCCTGTGGGGTTTCAGCGATATTCAACAGCTCGCACTCGAACTGCAGATGAGCGTTGGGTGGAATCGTTCCCTTGTACCATTGGTCCCCATAGGCTTTGTTGGGAGGGATCTTAATGGTTCGCTTTCCGCCGACCTTCATGCCCTGTGTGGAAGCAATGAGTGCGAAAATGCAGATTGATGTTGAGTAAGTACAACCATCGATTCGATACAAACAATTTTGCAAATTCACAGTGTCATGGGTGCCCAGAAAATTAAAAAAGAGTTCAACTTGGTGAGACATACGTCGAGAAAAATCATGACGACGGCAAAAATGCACCTGAGGCTTCCGATATTACGTAAGCTAGGTCTACAATTTTTCTCCGGATAACGCAATGAACTCTATGCTTTCCTTCTTCCTGCTAGACATCAACGCACCTTCAAGCCCTCTTCGAATCCGGGAACAACCTTGTTTTGCCCTGTCTTACAGAGGAAATTGTCCGAAAAATCAAATTGAGCGCCAGGATTTGGGTCTAGAAAGGTAGCCTTGTATTTGATTTTCAACTGCTGTGACTCATCATCACTGACAGTTTTTCCACCTCCAATCAGTGTATCCTTGAAAGCTACCTCGGTTTGTTCCGGTGACGGGCTGTACGAATCGAAGGGATCCAACGGAGCATCTTCGTCGACGACTTCCAAGGAAAAGATAGCAGATTTTCTTGAGGATTGTTTCAGCGAGGGAGGCGCAAAGGCGAGCGTGGAGCTCACCGTAAATAGTGCAATTAATAATACTGATCGAGTAGCAAGCATCTTGGATGTATTGGCTTTGTATCAAATAAATGCTTCGACGGGGATGATAGTATCGAAGAAAATATCTTGGGAAAGGAACGAGGTACGTATTATTTGATGATGACCGATGATCAGACGAGGAAACGGGAAAATAATCTCGTGAATCCAAACTTCAATCTCGAGGAAATCGAATGACGCGCCGCGCGCACGTCTAGCCGGTCAACGAATATTATTTAGAATTTCTTGAGAGGTCTTGCAGTCCATCCGAAAATCTAGTTATGCTGAATGTCATAGCAAATCTAGCATCGTAGTGTAAGAAGCATTTTATCCTAACACTCTCAAGTTATGCTCTACAAAGATTGTTTGTTTTAAATTTTGAAAGTTATTATTTTATATAGAATACTTGCATTTTATGAGCTGTTCAGTCACCTATATGTAAGCGTATTGAAACATAAAAATATGTAGGACTCATCGACTAAGGTGAATATTTGAAATTAGGTGCTTTTCCTACTTTTTCTCAACAAGTTTTTGCAAACAGGCCCGAAGATCATTGATCGTACAGGGTTTCGACAAAAAGTCCTCAGCTCCGTTCTTGCGGCAAATAGCTTCAAAGTCGTCTGGTGTGTGCGCGGTCAAGAAAATAACCTTTTGAGACGCTGATTCTTTTCGTTCCTTGATGATTCGGGTGGCTTGGAGACCGTCCATGACGGGCATTTGCATATCCATAAATATAACGTCAAACGACTCTTTCGCTGTAATATCAACAGCGATTTGTCCATTGTCGGCCAAAGTCACTTCGGTTACGCCAAGTCGTTCCAGCATTCGGTTCATAACCTTTTGATTGACCAAGTTGTCCTCGGCCACCAGAATCTTCAGTCCCTCAAAAGTTACCTTTGGCACTTCCTTGAGTCTACTTGCCGTGAGTCTTCGGGCCATGCTAGCATGATCGAGCATGGTGCACAATTCTTGCATTAGCACAGATGGGAAGACACGGGTCAACGACAGATAGTGGCATTGTTGTTTGTCTACCGATCCTCTAGGTCCAAAGGTCATAAATGCGATCTTTGGTCGCTTGGAAAGTTTTTCGTAAATCTCCTCGTTGAAAAGATCTTCTTGCATGATGACTGCTGCGGGAGCATCAAAACTGAAAGTTCCTAAGGTTGCTTCCAACTCCGAAAGAGATCCAAAATGAGAGTATTTCACGCCAAAGTACTCGCATGCTTTGGACAAGTGAGTAGACTCTACGTCTGAGTTGCTTACGAGCATGACAGTAGCCTTGGAAAGTTTCTCGCTGATGAGCTGCTTGTCATCGAGATCAACAGTCAACGGAATATCAAACATAAACTTGGTCCATTCTCCAACCTTACTATCAACAGAAATGTTACCACCAAGGAGTTCCACAAGTTGCCTGACAATTGCGAGACCCAATCCAGTACCTCCTCCTTCCTTGATTCCAACATCGGTTTGTTGGAACGGTTGGAAAATCTTTTCAAAGTCGTCTTTTTCGATACCCTTTCCGTAATCAATAACAGCGAAATGGATCTTCGGCTTCTTGCCCGTCGAATCAATGGACACTCTCAAGTCAATATTGCCTTCGAACTTGCTAAACTTGGTCGCATTCGAGAGCAGATTATAGAAAATCTGTTGCAATCTGCGTGTGTCGGTTTCGACATACTGTGGAAGGTGAGCATCATAGAAGGAACGGAACGTAATCGATTTCTTCTCAGTGACGGGACTTAGTGCGATGGAATTGAGAATATTGTTCATGGTCTCTTGTAGATCAGTTCTCTGGATCTCAATCTCGGCATTTCCAGAAATAAACTTGTTGAAGTCCAAGACGTCGTCTACAACCTTTTTCAATAACTTTCCAGAAGACACAACCATCTTGATCAACTCCTTCTGTGCACCACTCAAAGTTTCGTCTTCGTCAAGAAGACTCGAAATGCCGATGACACAATTCAAAGGAGTTCTAATTTCGTGAGACATGCACGAAAAATGTCTCAATTGTTGCGTTTGTTCGGCATTGATCTGCTCATTTGTCTCCAACAATTCTCGATTGAGTGCCGCAATTCTAAAGACTCGTCCTTGAATGGTTCCTTCTGCTTGAAGCATCAAATCCAGCTCTTTGGCACTGGGACGGAGTGCTGGGTCATGTTGCAAACAATCCTTCATCAACGAAGCAATATTCGGAGGGCACATCGTAGGAACTGGAGGACGTAGAGCCACTGCAGGATCACATATCTTGCGAAGGGCTTCCTCGTAATCTAGACCTTCATATGGGTTCTTCCTTGCATAGAGTTCATAAAGGAGGATTCCAAAAGCGTAGACATCTGACATGGTGGTATTCGTGGATTCGCGGTTCAAGAGTTCGGGCGCCATCCAATAGGGAGTGCCACGTGCATTATCTTTGTTTGTCTTGTTACTACTAAGACCGAAATCTGACAGTTTTGCACGGTAGTTGCTATCGAGCAATACATTCTTCGCTTTCAAATCTCCGTGAACCAGTTCGGCGGAATGCAGAAAGCGCAATCCATGTGCAATGTCTTGTACAATAATCAATATATCTTCTTGCGAGTCGAGAGCAATGGTTTCGTTACGAATCGCATCGTAAAGTGAACCATTCTCCATGTACTCCATGAGCAACATTGGTTCTTCTCTTTTCGACATGACTGCACCCATCACGGTTGTAATGTTTGGGTGACGAAGTTTGGCGAGCTGCCTCATCTCAACAACAAAGTCTGCCTTCAATTTCTCGTAGGAACGTTTCTTACTTCGACCACGCGAAGATCCTGTTGAAGAACGATCTTTTCCTGACGACGATCGCATCTGACCAGATCCATGTGTACCCGTGCTCTTGTATCCAGGATTTGCGACACCTGACTGCGTACCGGAACCTGACTTCAAACCCTGCTCTGGGTCATCCGTAGCGTATGACAAATCATGAGTTTTTTCATCAAGTTCTGGAGGAATCACCTTCTTGACAGCTACCTTGGTGCCTCGATACTCGGCCAGTTGCACGACACCAAAACCTCCCATACCAATCACCTTTGGTTCGGATCCACGATCTTTGTTTACCATGTCAAATTCCAACTCAGAAGACTTGACCATCCATACTGCATCAGCTTTTCTCTTTTGGTTGAAATGAACAAAGATAAGCAACAGTCCAATGCATACCACCACTACTGGGATCACAATGGCCACAATGAGAGTGGTATTCATATTGTTGCCATAAATTTGTTCACACACGTCGGGATTGACGTTTGCGACATCGTCAGGTTGAGTCTGACATAGGACTTCGTAATTCACTACTGAATCGCATCCCAGGTTTTCGAAAGCTTTATAGTTGTCGAGGGCTGCATTACACAACTCAACATTGGTCTTCCATGGAAGATTTAGACTTTGTCTCCATCGTTGAAGCTGTCCCAATACACCACCACTCATGGACTTGCTAATCTCCAACCATCGTTCTTCGAGGTTATCCACAAATACCTCGTAGGCCTGGTCAAAGATTTCGGCGTCTTTGACAGGATCCACCGATTTGGAAGGATCGGTGCGGTCAAAGAACCCTCCTGTAGAATCAGTCTTGACTCCCAAGAGCTTGTCGTGGAGTTCTTCGTCTAGAACCTTCATGTATTCTGGGAATCCCAGCATCAACAAGTCTTGCACTGGATTTCCTCCTTGATCTTCGCTCTTGAAGTAGGTTCCCAATACCTGGAACAAATCATCGACGGCTTGGGCAGGCCATCCCTCTCCCTCCAGTTCGGCCCTGGATTCCTCATTAAGATGCGATTGGCGGTACTGTCCCGAAAGCGGAAGCTGTGTTGCGGGAAGCTCGGACAACCACGTAAAGACATCCCACATGACTTCTTTTGTACTAGATTTGGATTGACGGCCATTCAATGCGTAGGCTTCTCCTCCCTCGGCAAAGAAGGAAGCGTAATTGACACCGTTGGCACCGGCACCGGGGCAAGTATCGGGAGAGCTCTCGCACGAAATCAGAGTGGGGTTTCCCTCTTCGTCTAGTTCCTTAAAGTTTTCCACAACCTTGGATCCGGGAAAGATGGCACGTCGACCCCAGTGGCTGCCACCAGGACCCAATGGCTGGTCTTCAATGCTCCAAAGGACTTCTCCGGTCTCTTCATCAACTCGATCTACCGGAGCACGCTTGGCTCCGGGAAGAATAAAGCTGGTGAGGGTTCCAGGCATGGAAATGACCATAGGACAACGACCAGTCGGAAATGCCTTCTTGCGGTCACATTTTTCTCCCTTCGCCAGCTGGTCTTGACAGTTAGAGTTCTTGATTACCTTCCAGTACTTTTCCAGAGCGTACTTGAATCCGGGACCTCGAATCAAAGGCTCGAAGGTATCGGAATCAAAGAAAATGTTTTGTCCTGTGGGCAAACCTGTAACCTCGTTGGTCAGCTTGGTCTGCAAAATTGGCGCGACAAAGACGTAGAAATAGTTGACCTGCGGGGTCAGACAGACACCCCAATCGGGCTCTCCATCGCCATTGTGATCGAGACCGTTGAGCTGTTCGGAGAGGTCTGCGAGCTCATCAATTGTCTGGGGTGGTTTAAGCTCTAGACCATGCTTGAAAAAGGCGTCTTGGCGCCATCCCATGGCCACATAATCGGTGTCTAGAGGGAGAGCACGAACGGTGCCGTTGAAGGAAACGGCAGAGCGAGAGGCAGCGTTAATGTCCAAGAATTTAACAATATCGGCATTCTCTCGAATACGGGGTGTAAGGTTTTCTAACCCATTGGCAACGGGGGGCAACCTGAAAGAAGAAATCGAAATGGTTAGATTGTCGTCGGTATTGGGGAAAATCTCGAAACAAATTTTGCGCCCATCACAAATTTAACATTCTTAATACGTACCATGGACCCTGAACAATGTAGGCGTCAAAGATACCCTGCCCACCGGTGTTTTCACCGGCCTGTTTTGTGTCTTCTCCAACATCCATCTTGAGAGCATCGGCCATGCCATCTTCTCCATCGGGAAGATAATCCAATCGGACAGAAGCTCCGGTACACTTGTTGAACTCAGCCAAACGGTCCACCCATTTGCTGTCCTCCTCAAAAGCCAAAATGGAAGCCGATTTTCCGGCGTGAATACAACACTTATCGTCCAGATAAACGGTGTTGGGCCCGTGCAAATCACGACAGTTGGCCTGGCAGGCAACCTCGTCGTTGGGATCGCACAAAGAAATCAGAATGGAATCGTCCAAGATCTGCTGCTGGATGGCGCTCTCATCCTCGTTAGCACAGGGACAAGAGTTCGGATCCAGAGGATTGGTCTCCTGATCGGTAGCAGGAACAGCAATCTCAATTAGAGGCTGGGCCTGAGCGACTCCTACCAAAAGGAGAAGAGATTGCACCAAGAGACGCATTCCTTCGCAATATTTTCGATGTTTATACTTCAGCTTTCTGACCTATTTTTGTGAGTTTGGCAGTTCTCGATTTGTGAGATTTTAGAAAAAAACGCGGTTTTCTGGCTACCGATTCGACAAAGTAATGAAATTTTACACGATATATCGGATAGTAATGAGATGTGATGGAGTCTTTTCAAAGGAGGATTTGGGGAGTTCTCCTTTCACACGAGAACAGATTGGCTTCCGTGCAATTTGATGGTTTGTACGTACGATCGGTGGAAAACATTTCTTTCTTAGGTCTAATGTGCCATAAATTAATTGCCGGACATTCGACACGAAAGTGTTCCTTGAGATTCTAGCAGCCCAGAAAGGTTCCAGTCATTTTCACGTAAGACAACTTAATTAATGAATCTATAGAAATCGTTCCAATTGCTTTCTAATACTTATGGTTGCTCGATTATTCAAGTTCTGGCTAAATACCCCGAAGCGTTTGGGAATTATAAGATAGCACACAACGAACTAATAATTTTTTCTCCAGTACCTTTGATCCCGGCAAGATTGCAAAACGCGTGCAATTTATCCGTTTGCCACGAGGTGTCTAAAAACATTAACAATAAATACCAATTTTTGGTAGCGTGAAATTTTTGGAGTCATCCGAACTTGGAGGTCATCAACAACAGGCGAGCAATTACCCTCCCCATTGGTGCCACATTTGGACCTTTGCACGACCTGCTGCGTAGTAGTAATAGGAGCAGTAATAATGGAGCCTTGGTGCACTAGTAGGTGCGCCAACTGGCCAGGGGGGCTAGTGTTGATGGGCCAAGGCTGCACCCATTGGGGCCAGCTGGCATACACATGAGTCATGGCCTCACAGGAGCAATGCCATTGGCACATCACCCTAGCCACAACAGTAGGGTCCCAATTAGGGGCCACTGTGTGGGGTGCAGGTGCGCCCAGTGTTGGGGCTACAAGGGGGCCCCAAAGGGCACAGTGGTGCAGCAACTAGCCCTATTGGTTAGTCTATGGCACAAAGTATGAGAGTACCATCATGGTGTGCCTCTCATTTGTGCTAGTAAGTAGTAAGTGTGGTAGTAAGCAGGCAAGTGTGGGCGGGCGGGGGCAGGGCCCAGAGCCAGGTGGGCCACCCTTGGGGCCTTGGCGCACTGCCAAGGGTTGCTTGGCATATGCAACCAAATCCCCTTGGTTGGAGAGATCCCTTTGTCCAAACCCAATCAATCCCTCGTGGGGCCACAACAACGGGGGACCTGTACACTAGTCACAAAGCCTATCACTGCTATTACGAAGGAGGTGCACCACCGTATGATGCTTGAGAATGTAGTGCCGGCGATTATTGACAAGTTTCCGCAATCCAAGACTTTGCCGATCACCACCCACCAAGAGGGTAATGCGAAGCCCCACGGCCCTGCTACTCGCAAGGCAATCACCACTGGGTTTGCGCAAAGCCAAGGGTGTGGCCTGGCTGTGGAGCCGCAACCGCCTAATAGCCCTGATTACAATGTACTCGATCTTGGATTCTCCCATGCGATCCAAGCCCTAGCGGCGCTGCAATTTTATCGTGGATGTTGCAAGGCGCTGGTGTCCCTGGGGTCCAAGAGGGATCCTGCCGAGCCGTGCTTGCCCTACAAGTACGTCAAGGGTAATTTAATTACCTTTATGATTTGGGTGGACGACTGCATGGTCTGTGGGCCAAAGGGATTGGTACTTGGGACAATCAAGCAATCCACCAGTCTCTGGGATTGCAAGGGTCTGGGCGAGTTGGAGGAGTACGTCGGGTGCAAAGTCGAAAGGACGAGCGAAATGATTCGATTGACGCAACCCGTGGAGGTACAGAGGTTTCAGGGTGAGTTTGGATGCAAAGGAGACAATGGACCAAGTCACAGAGCTCCCACAACACCAGCAGAGCCGGGGAGTGTATTGGAGTACGACAAGGGCAAAGACAAGGGACAAGCGTTGAGTCCGCCGGAGCAAGGTGTAGGTTGGTACTTTAATGAGCGCGCGCTTAAATAAACATTCGTCAGTGGTGCGCATGGATACCCCAGGCATATGCAAGGAGGACCGAAGAACAAATATATATATTCTGCACAGGACAATGGAGGACAACATATCACACCCAAGGGACTTTTACCGAGGAGGTAGAGGTAATAAGTGAATGAGGATCCTGCCTCACCCACACCATACGATCTCGATAAGGACGATATGTATGCATATTGGGTCAACATGGGGGAGGGTAAGCAGAGCGCTCAAGGAGGACCGCAACCTGTCCTCATAAGAGAGAGGGGAGGGGGGGGTGGATTCCCTATGCCTTGGTCTTGAGCGGAGGAGATCACTTGAGCGGAGAATCTGAATTTGAGCGGAGTGAGAATCAGAGAGAGGAGACCGAGTAGGGGACTGGTATCAGTGCACCAGGTCTCATGAACTATCTCTGCGAATGAGGAATACCTTTTACTGTGTGGATACATGAGGAGAGCAAAGAGATTCGGAAAATCGGATTGAGCTCATACTCCCTATAAAGGGTAATTATAAAAGGAGGAGTTATAATTACAGATAGACTGCATTACCCGATCCCCAACTGTCCCAACAGCCTCTGTTGTTGGGGAGGCGAAGCGCACTATTGCGAAAGCGAATGGACCCAAGATCGAAGTGCCAGACACCTTGCAACCGTGCCAGATGGAGATCGAAGTGCCGGATACCATCACACGCAACAGGGTTGATTCTCCAATCTCCATGCCACGCCGCCTCTCGGTG
>Ga0115013_10000508_pt1 | contig 23637 bp, 17 predicted proteins | sample SouAtlMetagenome_2_FD_88686 | JGI IMG/M metagenome (GOLD analysis project Ga0115013, IMG submission 88686) | Marine eukaryotic phytoplankton communities from Atlantic Ocean - South Atlantic ANT15 Metagenome | ecosystem: Environmental > Aquatic > Marine > Oceanic | place: South Atlantic Ocean...
CACCACGCCCGCAAAATTGAAAGGCAAATATAAACAATACTTTGTGAAATAGAAGACATAAATTGTTTTTAAAAAGTGTAATTGGTATTTTGGATAATAATTATTATCACCTTAAATGAAAAAAAAATTTAATTCAAAATTCATTCAATCTTTGATCTTTTCAAAATACGAGATTAAAGCAAAGGCAGTTGAAATTAATGGTGAGACAGACGATAATTTCAAAATCACTTATAAGAATAAATCCTTTTTCTTTAAAATTTACGCAGAAAACACAGACAAAAAATTTGTAGACTTTCAAGTAAGAATACTAGAAATTCTTAAAACAAATAAGACTACAGCAAACAATATATTAAATCATCAAAACAAACTTTTCGATCATTTTATCGACCAAAATAATGAGATTCGTTATTACAGAATGAACAATTGGGTTGATGGAAGACTCTGGTCATCAGTAAATCCTGTGAAAAATAATCTCAGAAAAGAATTAGGAATAGAATCTGCAAAGCTTGTTAAAGATTTAAATAAGGTAAAGTCGATTTATAAAAGAAAAGATTTTCATTGGGATTTAGCAAACTTTCAATGGATTGAAAGTCATTACAAAAAATTAGAATTAAAAGAAGATACTATAAATACAATCAAAGAATTATTGTCGGACTTTAATAAAAATCTAAAAAAATATGAAAAGCTAAGAAAATGTTTAATTCATAATGATTTAAATGATAATAATATTATTGTCTCAAATTCTCTTGTTAATCCAAAAATAAAAGGATTTATTGATTTCGGCGATTGTATCAAAACTCAACTAATTAATGAACTAGCAATAACATGCTGTTATGGTATTATTAATAGTTTAAGCCCAATACAATCTTCATGTGAAATTATAAAAGGATTTAACTCAATTATTAAAATTAAAGAAGAAGAAGTTGATTTCTTATACGACTTAATATTAATAAGAATATCTATTTCAATTATAAAATCTTCGTTAAATAAAAAACTTCAATCTGACAATAAATATTTGCAAATAAGCGATAAAGACATGAATCTGCTTTTCAAAAAATGGTCCAGTTTAAACAAAGAGCTCGTGACTTGTTTTTTTAGAGAAGCGTGTGGATTTACTCCAAATATTAATCAAATTAAATTTCAAAAACTAATTAATAAAAGAAAATCCTCAGTCAGTGTGTTATTTAAAAATATTAATTCAAATAAGTTAAAAGAAATAGATTTAAGTGTTTCTAGTAAATGGTTAACTAATGAATTAATAAATGATGTCGATTTATTTAAACAAAAGATTAATTCACAATCTGATTTAACTTTTTGTGGAGGGTATCTAGAAAATAGAGCAGTGTATAATTCATCAGATTATGAGAGACTTACTGATTATGGATTTGAAAATAGAACTACTCACCTTGGAATAGATTTTTGGGTCAAGGAAAATACTTCTATTCATGCAATAGATGATGGAATTATAAAAAATATTGTGAACGACAAAACAATAAAAGGTTATGGAGGTTTAATAATAATCGAACATAAATTAAAAAATATAAACTATTATTCACTCTATGGTCATTTGTCTGATCAGAATAAATCTGAACTTAAAATTGGTGATAAAATTAAGAAAGGAGAAAAAATTGGTGAAATTGGTTCTACAAAAGAGAATGGTGGATGGTGCCCACATTTACATTTTCAAATAATGTTAAGTCTACTTGATTTTAAGAATGATTTTCCGGGTGTATGCATGGAATATGAAAAAAAAACATGGTCAAGTATTTGTCCTAACCCAGAATTAATTTTAGATATAAATCTTTCAAAAAAAAAACCAGTTGATGAAAATAAATTAAAAACTGCAAGACAAAAATATTTAGGCAACAATTTAAAAATGAGCTATGATTTGCCAGTTTATATGGTAAGAGGATTTAATCAATTCCTATACTCGAATAATGGGAAAAAATATTTGGATACAGTTAATAATATTGCACATGTTGGACACCAAAATATAAATGTTACAAATGCTGCAAAAAATCAAATGGGAATATTGAACACAAATACAAGATATTTACACGATGAAATACTTTCTCTTTCTAAAAACTTATTATCAAAATTTTCGAAAAAATTATCAAAGGTATATTACGTTAATTCAGGAAGCGAAGCAAACGAACTTGCCATAAGAATGAGTAATATTTATAATCAAAGTGATAAATACATAGTCATGGAAGGAGGTTATCATGGTAATACAAACAAAACACTTGAAGTAAGTAATTATAAATACAAAAGTAAGGGTGGTAAAGGAAAACCAAAAAATATTTATGAAATACCCATGCCAGATGAATACAGAGGGAAATACAGAGGAAAGAATGCCAGTGAAAATTACTTTAAAGAATTAGAAAAAATAATTCAAAGGACCTCAAATTCAAATGACAAAATTAGTGCTATGATTTTTGAACCAATAATAAGTTGTGGAGGACAGATTGAATTACCAAAAGAGTTTTTAAAAAAATGTAGAAAAATTTTAACCGAACATAATATTATTATGATTTGTGACGAAGTTCAAACTGGATTTGGTAGAATGGGAGAAAAATACTGGGGATATGAACTATATGATATAATACCAGATATAATTACACTAGGAAAACCTATGGGTAATGGGCATCCAATTGGTGCTGTTGTATGCACCCAAAATATTTCTGAAAAATTTGACAATGGGTTGGAATTTTTCAGTTCATTTGGAGGTAATCCTGTTTCCTGCAAAATTGCAAATGAGGTTATTAAAGAAATTGATTCGAAAAAACTGCAATTGAATGCTGATAAAACTGGGCTGTATTTAAAAACAAAATTAAAACAATTAGCCAAAAAATTCCCTTTAATAGGTGATGTAAGAGGAAAAGGTCTGTTTATCGGTATGGAACTGGTTAATGAACAGTTATATCCTCAAGCTGATAAAGCCGTTTATCTAGTTAATAGAATGAAAGACCTAGGTATTCTAATGAGTAATGATGGATTAGATAAAAACGTAATTAAAATTAAACCTCCAATTATTTTTTCGATTGAAGATTCTAATAAATTAGTTACTATTCTTGATAAAGTTTTTGGGGAAGATTTTATGCTATCTAACTAAAATTTTCTATTTGGATTAAATCTATTAATATCAATAGACGTCTTTTTATTTGATATAATTTCAGAAATTATTTTTCCTGTGCCAGTACTCATGCTCCACCCCATCATTCCGTGACCAGTTGCGATAATAACATTATCAAGTTTATTCGTTCTACCAATATATGGAACACCGTCAGCAGAGATGGGCCTAAAACCAAATCTAGCATTTTCCCTTTCAGAAGAAGAAACTTTAATTGAAGGATAAAATGACTCAACTGAATTACAAATAGCATCTACTCTATTTTTTCTTATCCTATTATTAACAGATGCAATTTCCATTGTACCAGAAAATCTTGTAAATCCATTCATAGGCGTAACGGCACACTTTGCCTCAACTAAAATTGCAGGACAGCTAATACCGGTATCTGATTTGCTATTTACACTATAGCCTTTTCCAGCTTGTAACAAAATATCAATTCCTAATTTTTTACATATTTGAGATGTCCACGTACCAGCAGATAAAATATATTCATCAAATTTTAAAATTTGATTTGATACTGAGATAGAATCTATTTTATTGTTAGCTATATTATAATCTTTTATCTCTGTATTGGCAAAACACTTTACTCCTTTTTGTTTGATAAATTTTTTTAAAGCCTCTATTAACTCGCCAGGTGTAGTGTGATGATCACAACCAAAATATGCAGCACCTATTGAATCAACATTTATATTAGGTTCTATTTTTTTTATTTCTTGCTTATTTAACATTTTAGCGTCCAAGCCATTTGCCACAGCTAGTCTTACTACTTCATTTTCTTTTTCTAGAGATTTTTCATGTTTACAAAGCATTAACAATCCTTTTTGGTCATAATGAAAACCCATTTTATTTTCAATCTTTATATCTTTTAAAAGATTTTGACTTAATAATGAAATATCAATAATTGGAGCGATTGAATTATTGACATTATTAATAGAACAGGACTTATTAAAGGCAAATAACCATTTGAAAAAATCCATATTTATTCTTGGCTGTACATAAAAGGGGCTTGATGAATCAAACATCCATTTTAAACCTTGTTTAATTACTCCAGGTGATGCTAAAGGAATAATATGGCCTGGTGATAAATAGCCCGCATTAATATAAGATGCTCCACTATCCATTCCATATCTATCAATTATAGTTACATCATGGCCATCTTTTGACAAATAGTATGCAGAACAAATTCCGATTATACCTCCTCCAACTATTAATACTTTTTTTGACATATTAAATCACTTGAAATCCATTGTGAAACGGATCATCCTTATCGACAATTATTTTATTGTAGCCATGAATTTTAGCCCATCCTCTAATCACAGGAGAAATTCCATCAATATTATGAATTTTCAAAGATTTTTCAATTCTGCAAATAAATTTTGATCCTATATAACTTTCGTGCACAAAAATATCATCAACTTTTAATTTATTTTGAGAAAATAATTGTGCCATTCTTGCGGAACTTCCTGTACCACATGGAGATCTATCAATCGCTTTGTCTCCATAAAAAACAGCATTTCTTGATGAAGATTCTGAGTCTATTACTGAACCCGTCCATAAAATATGAGATACATCTCTTATAGAATTATCTAATGGATGGATAAACTTATTTAAATATTTTTTATTGATTTTATGTCTAATTTCTCTAGAGTATGAGATAAGTTGTTCCGCCTTATAATTTTCTAGACCATTATAATTTTCTTGTCGTTCTATTATTGCGTAAAAATTACCTCCATAAGAAACATCGAAATTTATATGTCCTAAATTATCTGAAATAACAGATAATTTTTCTGCAGCTAAATAACTATCTACGTTTTTTATTTCAACCCAATTAACTTTACCTCCTTTTTTATCATACTTAATTTCAATAGTACCTGCCGGTACTTCAATTTTTAAAGCACCTTCAATTTTTGGAGTTATTATATTTTCCTCAATAGCAATTGTTACAACTCCAATTGTTCCATGCCCACACATTGGAAGACATCCAGATGTTTCTAAAAACAGTATTGAAAAATCATTTTCGGGGTTTTTTGGAGGATAAATCATGGCTCCACTCATCATGTCATGCCCTCTAGGTTCAAACATGAGTGATTTTCTTATCCAATCATGATTTTTTATAAAATCTAGCCTTTTTTCACTCATTGAATCGCCCTTTAATTTAGGTTTTTCAGATAAAATTAACCTTACAGGATTTCCGCATGTATGCGCATCTATACATTGAAAAATGTGCTTATCCATTTTTTTTCTCAGAGATATAATTATTGATTCTTCTTTCGAGAGTTGATAATGTTACTGTTCCATATTCAAGAATTTTTTCATGAAATTCTCTAATGTCAAATTTTTCCTTGAGTTCTTTTTTAGCTTTATTCCTTAACTGACGAATTTTTAATTCTCCGATTTTATACGATAAAGCTTGTCCTGGCCATGAAATATATCTATCAATTTCTGTATTAACTTCGTGTAAAGAAAGAGCTGTGTTTTTGGACATAAAATCAACTGCTTCTTCTCTAGACCATCCTTTAGCATGAATTCCGGTATCAATTACTAATCTACAAGCCCTCCACATTTCATATGTAAATTTACCAAACTGTTCATATGGAGTTGTATAAATACCCATTTCATCTGCTAAAAATTCTGTGTATAAACCCCATCCTTCACCATAAGCTGACAAATATAAATTTCTTCTAAATCTTGGAATACTATCACCCAATTCATTATTTAATGCACTCTGTAAATGATGTCCTGGTACTGCTTCATGCACAGTTAGAGCAGGAATAGTATACAAAGTTCTACTTTTCAAATCATACGTGTTTACCCAATAGTAGCCTGGATTAGTACTATTTTTTGAGGTTCCAACGTATCTACCACCTGTATATTTAGGTGCAATTGCATCAGGAACTGGTGCTACCCCATATGGTTTTCTTGGAAGCGTTTTAAAAAATCTTGGAAGCTGTTCATCTGCTCTTTTTGAGATATCTCTTGCATACATAAGAAGAGCCTCTGGTGTTTTTGCATAGAACTGACTGTCAGTTCTAAGAAATTTAAAAAACTCCTCAAATGAACCTTTAAATCTTAATTCATCTATGATTTTAATCATTTCTTTTTTAATTCTAGAAACTTCATTCAAACCAATTTGATGTATTTCATCAGCTGTGTAATTTTTACTTGTTGTGTAATAGTTAATCCTATCCTGATAAAACTTAGATCCATTAGGGGTTTCAGAAACTCCAATAGTTTTTCTTGTGTTTGGATAATATTCCTTTTCAAAAAACTCTTTAATTCTTACAAATTGAGGAACTACATTTTTTTCAATTGCTTTTTTAGCCTCTGTTAAAATTGAATCTTTATGAGCTTGTGATAAATCTTTTGGCAAATTCTTAAACGGAGAATAAAAGTAATTTGATTCATAATTGTCAGTTATATGATCATCATAAGTTGACTCATAACCATTAAAAATTATTAGAGGTTGTGAAACACCTTTTTCTATTCCACGTCTTAAAAGCGGCAAGTATTGATCTACGTATTGAGGTATTGAATTTAATTTATTTAAATAATTTTTAACTTGCTCGTAATCATAGAGAGGTCTTACATTATATACCAAACTACTATGAAAACCTGAATCTGAAAGAAGGGGATTTAGGAATCTTTCAAAATCATAATAAGCAATTATATCATTTAATACAAATGATAATAATTCATAGGAAATATTATCATTTTCGTCTAATTTATCTACATCTATCTTAGATAATTTTAACAAAATATTTAGTGCAAATTCTTTTTCTTGTTTAAAGTGATTTTCTGAAAAATTTCCCAAAGGATATTCTTTATAATCATAACTTTCATGATTTTGGTATTCTTGAATAATATTTTCTAAATTTTTCTTGTCACTGTTGCACGAAAAAAAAAGAAAAATGAATATTAGAAGATAATTAAATTTCATAAGCATATTTATTTTACAATTCCATCAATACTTCTCACAATATTAAGGGGATTATTGTCTTTTAATTCATCTGGTAATAAATTTTGGGGGAAATCTTGAAAACTTACAGGTCTCAACCATCTCTTTATCGAATTGGTTCCAACTGCAGTAAATCTACTATCAGTGGATGCTGGATAAGGTCCTCCATGAGTCATAGACGGGCACACCTCTACGCCTGTCGGCACACCATTAAAAATAATTCTACCAACCTTTAATTCTAAAGCATCAATAATTTTTTGTGTTAAATGAGTATCATTACTTTCAGCTAATATAGTGCCTGTCAACTGACCTTCAAAAGACTCTATTACTTCATGCAGCTCGTCAGTATTTTTGCACTTAATAATTAATGAACATGGCCCAAATATTTCATTTTGTAAACTTTTGTCTTCAACGAATTTTTTAGCACTAACTGATGAAATAACATGGGTTGGTAAATTTATTTCAGGTTTTATCTTATCATTAGTTAGTTTAGTAACATTTTTATTTTTATTTATTTTTTGTATTCCAGAATTATATGCACTATAAATATTTGGATGAAGCATACAGGATGGAGAAATTTGTTCAATTTCTTTAACTAATTTATTTATAAATAAATCAAAAGTGTCAGATTCAAATGAGATTATAAGACCTGGGTTTGTACAAAATTGTCCAGACCCAATTGTTATTGACTTTGCGAATTTTTTAGCCAATTCATCGTATTCTTTTTCTAGTTTTTTAGGAAAAATCAACACTGGATTAACACTCCCCATTTCAGCAAATACAGGAATTGGATGATTTCTTTTTGATGCTAAATCATAAATAGCTCTTCCTCCTTTTAAACTTCCTGTAAAACCAACCGCTTTTATGTCAGGACTATTTACCAACTTAACTCCAACTTCAATTCCTTTACTATTTAAATTGGAAAAGACACCGTTAGGCATATTTGTTTTCTTAGCCGCTCTAATAATCGCTGCTGAGACTAACTCTCCTGTTCCAGCATGCATTGGATGAGATTTTAAAATAACCGGACATCCAGCTGCTAATGCAGAAGCAGTATCACCGCCAGCTGTTGAATAGGCTAATGGGAAATTGCTTGCTCCAAAAACAACAACGGGTCCAATTGGCATTAACATTTTTCTTAAATCAGGCTTCGAAATTGGTTTTCTATCTGGAATTGGTGTGTCAATAGAAATCTCCTGAAAGCTTCCCTCTAAAAGAAGGTTTGCAAAACTTTTAAGTTGATTCATCGTTCTACCTAATTCACCTAAACACCTTGCTTCAGGTAATCCCGTTTCTCTACAATATATCTTTACAATATCATCTGAAATCAAACTTAATTCATCAGAAATTTGAACTAAGAATCTTGCCCGATCCTTTGCTGAAACCTGCTTATAATACCTAAATGCTTCCGATGCAATTTTTGTAGCTTTTTTAATTTCTGAATCACTCGCTTCAAAGAAAAGAATATCATTTTCAATATTAATTAAAGGATTAAACGTTTTAAAAGTTATATAAGAATTTGAAGACAATTTATCTCCAATATAATTTTTTCCAGATATCATAATTAATAATTATAGTTTGATAAATCAGGCCTATTTTTAATTCCTGTATTAATAACATTTAAAACATATTCTCTTTCTTTTCCTATAAGGGGTTGTCTTGGCAATCTCACATATTCAGAACCTATACCTAAAAGAGATTCAGCGAGTTTAATATTTTGAACCAATTTTGGGTTTATATCTAACTCTAGTAAAGGTAAAAACCATCTATATATTTGCACAGCTTCTTTAATTTTACCTTGAATTTTAAGTTTATAGATAGCAACTGTCTCTTCAGGAAATGCACAAACTAAACCAGCAATCCAACCATCTGCTCCCATTAACAAACTCTCAAGTGCAATTGTATCAACTCCGGTCATTATTTTGAGTCTTGAACCAAAACTATTTTTCAGTCTCGTAACATTTGATATATCTCTTGTTGATTCCTTTACAGCCGTTATATTATCGCATTTCAATAATTTTTCAAACATATCTATAGTTACCTCAATGCCATAATCCACGGGGTTATTATAAACCATAATAGGTAGACTTGTTGAATTAGCAATTGATTCAAAATAATTTATCGTTTCTTTTTTGCCAGATTTATATCTCATTGGAGGTAAAACCATTAATCCATTTGCGCCATATTTTTCAGCGTCTTTAACACTCTTAATTGCATCTCTTGTAGATTGCTCAGCGATGTTAACAACAACTGGAATCTTTTTATTTACAAAATCAACAGTATTTTTGGTTAAAATATTTTTTTCATCTTGAGTCAAAGTGCTAGCTTCACCTAAAGACCCAGCTAATACAATTGCATCAACACCAGATTTTAATTGAAAATCTAAGTTTTTATTAAATAAATTAATATCAAGCTTATCACTATCAGTAAACTTAGTGGTGATTGCCGGCATAACACCTTTCCATTCCATATAAATTATTTTATATTGAAGATAATGTTTTTTTAATAATTTATTAAGAGCTATTCTGTAACAAATAAATCTGCAGCTATTCCATCAGTCATAAATTTATATTCTTTGGAAGTATATAATTTATTTTGGTTTTTAATGATAACGCCTTTATTAATCTTAAAATCTATTTCTTTATATAAATTATCTAAATTTAAATTACTAAATCTTGTTTTTAGAATATCCAAATCAATTCCATCAGAAGTTCGCAAGCCTATCATGATAATTTCATTTAAAATATCCATGTCTGACAATTTTTCATATTCTTGAGGCAGCTGTTTAGAGGAAATTTTTTCAATAAATTTTTGATTATTTCTAATATTCCATTTTCTTATTTTACCATCAAACGAATGAGCTGAAGGTCCTAATCCAATGTATTTCTCCCTTCTCCAATAAGACAGGTTGTTTTTGCATTCAAAACCTGGTATTGCAAAACTGGAAAATTCATAATTAACAAACCCCTTATTAACAAATAAATCATACGCGTATTCATATTGAAGTCGTTGATCAGATTCATTTACTTTATTAATTTTATTTTTTTCTATTAGTTTTTTTAATGCAGTTTTTGGTTCTACAGTCAAAGCGTAGGTTGAGATATGAGGCACATTATACTTTAAACTAATATCAATATTTTTTTTCCATTCTTTCAATGAAGAATTCGGAATACCGTAGATAAGATCTATAGAATAATTTTCAAAACTGCTTTTAATTAACTCAAGAGATTTTATAGCAGTAGTAGAATCATGACTTCTATTCATCAACTCCAAGTCAGCATCATAAAAAGACTGTACTCCAAGACTTATTCTGTTTATTTTATTTTTTTGCCAAACATCAATCTTCTCTAGTGTTACATCATCTGGATTGCATTCAATCGTAATCTCAATATCACTTGAGACCTCAAAATTTTTATAAATACTATTCAGAATATTTTCAATATCTTCTTTACTTAGAATTGAAGGAGTACCGCCTCCAAAGTAAATTGAATTTATCTTTTCGTTTATTTCATTAGCTCTTAAATAAATCTCATCTACAATTGCATCAATTACTAAATTTTTAGAATGCAATGAAGTAGAAAAGTGAAAATCACAATAATGACAAGCTTTCTTACAAAAAGGTATATGGATATAAATACTTCCTATGACTTTCTTATTTTATCTTGGTTTTTTTTAACAAAACTAGACCAACCGGAATATTTTGCTCCTTCATAAGTGGTATTAGAATTATAAAAATGACACACAGCAGCAGCAAGCCCGTCTGTGGAGTCTAAATTTTTGGGTAAAGTTTTAATTTTCAATAAATTTTGAAGCATTTTTGCTACTTGTTCTTTACTTGCATTTCCATTCCCAGTAATTGCCATTTTAATTTTTTTTGGAGAATATTCTGTGATAGGAATTTCTCTTGAAAGTCCAGCTGCCATTGCTATCCCTTGAGCTCTTCCTAATTTTAACATACTTTGTATATTCTTTCCGAAAAATGGAGCTTCAATTGCTATCTCATCAGGGTTAAAATCATCAATTAATAAAATTGTTCTTTCAAATACTAATTTTAACTTTAAGTAATGATCTTTGTATTTTGTTAAATTCAACTCATTCATTTCAATAAGATTCATTTTTCGATCCTTTATACTAATGATTCCAAAACCCATTATTGTTGTTCCTGGATCAATTCCTAAAATAATTTTTTCACTCATAACTATTCTTCAGTTGATATAAGTATCGGTAAATTAAATATGATGTCTACCTCTTGACCTCTTTTAATTGCAGGGTACAATTTTGGTAAATCATTCATTGTACTGTCAAATGAAATACTTATAATCTCTTTGTATTTTATATTTTCATCCCTGGTTGTCATACTTTGTATTTCAATATTTCCCTTTTTATCTATTTTTAAAACTAAGTTAATTGTATCAACTAATGTTCTGTTAAGAACCAAATTGTTTTTTTTCAAATTAATCCTAAAATTTTCAGTTATCGTTTCAACAAAACAATTATTTTTTTGAGCTGTATCATTAAAATTTAAACAATTTTCAAAAACAGGATACTGATCCACCTGATTCCAACTAAATGATTTTAACTCATCTTCAATAAATTCATTTACTGTTATCTTTTTATTTAACTGAAAATCGAAATCGCATGTGTAGAAGAAAAAAAGACAAATTAAAAAGAGAGTTTTTCTCACAATAAATTTTAATTAATTATTTTCATAAAGTTAATTGATTTTATTTAAAAATTCTGAAATACAAAATATGGATCTGTTTTTATTAATACTGTCTTTTGTTATAATGATTATAGGAATTATTGGTAGTATTATACCTGTATTGCCTGGACCACTTAGTTCATGGGTAGGATTATTTATATTTAGTAATATTTCAAATGTTGAGGTTAGTAGTAAATTATTATTATTTAGTTTAATTATTGCTTTAATAATTTTCATACTAGACTATATAATCCCTATATATACTTCAAAGAAATTTGGTGCAAGTAAATATGGAATAATTGGAGCATCAATTGGTACATTAATTGGATTGTTTCTGCCTCCCTTTGGAATTATTTTTGGCGCACTTACAGGCGCTATTGTAGGAGAATTATTATTGAACAAAAATTTTGAAAAATCGTTAAAAGCTTCAGCTGGGGTGTTCTTAGGATTATTAGTTTCAGGATTTACAAAAGCTCTAATTTCAATAGTGTTTCTTGTAATCTATATAAATTTATTTTTAAATAACTTTAGTAATATATTTTGATAAAAACAGTGATGTAATGAAGAAAATAATCTAATGGTAAAATGGGTTTTTTCTAGTCTAAGTAAAATTCTTTAAATTCAGTTACATTAGAATCTCCTCCAATAAAAACATGGAATTTACCAACTTCTGCTTCCCATTTATTATTGTATGTATAGAATTCTAGTAATGAGCTGTCAATTTCAAAATTTATAATTTCAGACTCACCGGGAGCTAACTCTACTATCTTAAAACCCTTTAGTTCTTTCATCGGTCTTGCAATACTACCAACTATATCTCTTATATAAAGCTGAACAACTTCTTTCCCCTTATAAAATCCTGTGTTTTCTAATTTAACAGACACATTAATTTTAGAATCAAATCCTAACTTATCTGAATCAACTGAAAAATTGGAGTACGAGAAATTAGTATAGCTTAAACCGTGTCCAAATGAGTATAGCGGACTATTTTCAACATCAGCATATCCAGAGTTTGTAACCTGTTCGATTGAAGTACTAGGTCTACCAGTATTTTTAAAATTATAGTAAACAGGTACTTGGCCTACATTTCTAGGAAAAGACATAGTTAATTTTCCCGATGGATTATAATCCCCATATAAAACTTGTGCAATTGCATCTCCAGATTTTGACCCCAAATGCCATGCTTGAACTATTGCAGGGATATTTTCATCCTCCCAACTTAGATCTAGAGGTCTACCACTCATAACAACAAGGACAATATTATTATTTATTTTACTTATTTCTTTCAAAAGCTCTAATTGAAGACCTGGTAAACCAATATTTGTTCTACTTCTTCCCTCTCCAGATTGATTACCTTCTTCACCTAAAACCATAACAACTATATCTGATGTAGCTGCAGCAAATTTAGCCTTACCAAAATCTGATTTATCATCATAATTGATTTTTACCCTATTATGGAAGTTTGTTTTACCATAATATAAATCAACACCTTTTTCAAATACAGTTCTGTTACCTTTATATTTCTTCATTCCCTCTACAACCGAGCTAGCGGAATTATACACAGCCTGAGATCTCCAATTTCCAAGTGGACTATTTTTATCATTGGCCAAAGGACCAATAATTGCAATTTTCTCTCCTTCTTTCTCAAGCGGAAGTAACTGATTATTATTTTTTAATAAAACAATAGATTTTTTTGCAGCATCTAGTGCAACACTCATATTCTCTTCTGACGCTAATTCTGAATCAGATCTTTCTTTATTACAATATTTATAGGGGTCTTCAAATAAACCTAACTCATATTTAACCCTAAGAATTCTTCTAACTGCATCATTTAATAATTCTTCTGCAATATTTCCAGATTCTACAAGACCAACTAACTGACTTACATAAAGACTTGACTCCATATCCATATCTGAACCTGCTAATACAGCTAACTCTGCAGCATGTTTGCCGTCTCTGGCAAATCCATGTGGGATCATCTGATCAATAGAACCCCAATCCGAAACTATAAAACCGTCGAAAGACCAATCTCCTTTTAAAATATCTCTTTGAATATGCTTGTGACCAGTTGCTGGAATTTCATCAAGTGTATTAAATGAATTCATAAATGTTCTAACTCCTGCATCAACTGCTGCTTTAAAAGGAGGCATTATTGTATTATGAAGAGTATATTGATTAAAATCTGTTGTATTGTAATCTCTCCCAGCCTCTGAAAAACCATATCCTGCAAAATGTTTAGCACATGCAACAATAGTATTAATATCATTTAAATTATCTCCTTGGAACCCATGTACACGAGCCTTAGCTACTAAACTACCTAAATACGGATCTTCTCCAGCTCCTTCCATAACTCTACCCCATCTAGCATCTCTAGAAATATCAACCATAGGGGCAAAAGTCCAATTTAAACCATCAGCACTTGCTTCAGTTGCAGCAACTCTTGCGGATTTCTCCATTAAATCTATATCCCAACTAGATGATTCAGCAAGAGGAATTGGAAAAATTGTTTTATATCCATGAATAACATCATGTCCAAATATTAAAGGTATGCCTAATCTTGTTTCCTCAACTGCTATTTTCTGTAATGCTCTAATTTCATCTACACCAATTACATTTAACATGGATCCTACTTGACCATTTTTTAATTCATTATATCTTTTCTTTTGATAGTCTCCTTCAGGCATTGGGCCAGTTGCATCCCAAAAACCGTTATATTGATTCATTTGACCAGCTTTTTCAGCTAATGTCATTTTTGATATTAAGTCATTAATAAATTCTTCTTTATCGTTATCTAAATCAACTGTTTTTTGACATGATACAACAAACAATAAAACTAAAAGTGTATAAATAGATTTTTTCATAATTATTTACTGATATATTCTTATATAATCAACTTCCATTGTTGATTGACTAAATTCTGGGTCAATATCAAACCAACTACCTCCCATAGCAACATTTAAAATAAAAAACATTTCTTGATCAAAAGGCCAGTTTTCAGAGTCCTTTGGAGATGGAGCATATGTGTAATACAATTCATCATCAACTAAAAATTGAATTCTATTTTCATTCCAATCAATCGAATAAATATGAAATTCTTCATGATAGTCACTAATATTAATAGTCCCTTTAGTCCAAGTATCACCATGACTCATAGGAGTATGAATTGAACCAGCAATGACTGTTGGATTATGACCCCAATGCTCCATAATATCTATTTCTCCACATTCAGGCCATCCAATTTCATAATGATTAGATCCTAATAACCATAGCGCCGGCCACGTTCCGGCACCAGTTGGAAGCTTGGCTCTTATATCTACTCTTCCGTATTGGAATTCAAATTTATCTCTAGAAACAATTCTTGCAGAAGTATATTCATATCCTGCTACATCTTCTTTCTTTGCTGAAATCTTTAAGACACCATCCTCTACTATAGAGTTATTTAAACTACTTGTGTAGTACTGATATTCACCATTACCCCACCCCCAGTCACCATTACCAATTTCGTGAGTCCAAGTATCAGAATCTACAACACCATTATAGTTAAACTCTTCAGACCAAGTTGCAGTAGAACCTTCCCCTTCAACATAAAGATTAAAGGTCTGAAAAGTACTAGTATAATGACCTGTTGAAGAATAAGCATACACATAAACTGAATATGAATTTGTACCTTCTTCAGTAAAATTATAGTCTACTTGCCCGTTTGTAGATTGTTCGGTTACTCCTCCACCAAATCTAAACTCATAATTTACAGCGTCTGAAGCATTAGCAGAACAAGTTATTAATCCCGAACCATCTCCATTTGGAGCAGAATCAGTTTGCCCAATAATATTTATATCTAAAACTAAATTAGACGGGATTATCGGATCTGAAATATTTGAGTCAGTATCAGAGTCAGACGAACTGTCAGATGAGCAAGCAAAGGTCAAAAGAAATATAATAAAAACAAATAGAAAAGAATTCTTCATAATTCTGGTTAGGAAGTGACAAATATAAAAAATAAGAGAGAAGTTTAATTGGTCTTATCCCTTATAAATTTTAAGATTGATTTAATTTATTCTTGATTGGTTATTTTTATAAACCATCCATTAGTATCAAATCCAATAGTCTTAAGATATATTTCAGTTGAATTTCTAGAAAGAATCGTATAAGAATGATTTCCTCCAACATAAAATCCTGCAAAACCATTTCCTGTAAAATTTAAAATCAAGTATCCATTGTCTTCTGAAATAGTCCAATTTGAATTAAAATTATCAGTTGGATAATAAGCATGCTCACCATCTGAGTTTGGATCTCCTAATCCTTGATTACCTGAAAAATCTGATTCAAGTGGAGGTGCTTTTCCAAAGATACTTCCCTGCGTCTGATATTCCATAGTTCCATCAGAAGAAAAAACCATTCTGTCATCATACATAGCAGTATCGGCTTTGTCATAAGGACCGGCATTCCACCAAACAGCCACACCATCGGGTGCCATATCATCATTTGGGCCAACACCCATATGGGCAGGCGCTTCAGCCATAACTCTCCAGCTACCTGTTGTTAGAGCAGTAACTAAATCTGCAGGAGGTTCAAATGTATATAGAACCTCAACTGAAATTGAAGCATTTGTCATTTCTCCGGCTGTTCCAGAGGCAACAACTTCAATATCATAAACATGTGTTCCAGTAGTAGTAAAACTTGTAGTAAATACACCACTCGGCTCCATATAATCAACCCCATTTTGGATGAATTTATATGTAATAGCATCTGCAGCATTAGCTGTAAATGTTACATATCCACTACCATCGCCATAAGGATTATTTGCATCAGCTCCTTGTATTACAGCTGATATTGTTAAATCTGTTGGATTTATTATATCTCCAAGCTCATAACTTTCTTTTTCACAATTATTAAAAAGGAAAATAGAAAGTATAAAAATTAAAAATTTTATTTTTTTCATGGTGTTTAGCTTTTATTATTTTTTAATAGCCTGGATTTTGAGTTAATCCAGAAATATCAATTTCTTGTTGAGGAATAGGAAAAACTTCATGTTTGCCTTGAACAAAACCTGGAATTACGGATGACGCTTGATTGGTTCTAACTAAATCAAAGAACCTATGTCCTTCCATCGCTAATTCAAATTTTCTTTCTTCCCAAATTGCATCAGTTAAATTAACTCCTGATAAATTATTTAATTCGAATTCATCATCATCAAATGCTCGAATTCTTACTTGATTAAGATAACTTAATGCCAAATTATCATTTATTCCACTTCTATTATATGCTTCTGCTGCCATTAACAATACATCAGCATATCGAATTATTCTATAATTAGTTAAATAATTTAATTCAATTTGTCCACCTGACTCACCTGCACGAGGAATGTATTTATTATTGAAAAAACCTGTATGGTTATATCCCTCAGTATATGAAGCACCTGTTGCAGTTGCAAATTCCTCAATATTTAATATTGTTGCATCTCTTCTTAGGTCTTGAGGATGATATGAATTATAGAACTCTTCAGTTGGCACATTAAAGCTCCATCCTTGAGCATATTCAGGTCCATTCCATCCTCTAGGTCCGTTCATAATTATACCATAATTTCCCTCACTACACTGTGGACATCCCCAATCATACCAGTTAGATTGATTAGAATACTGGATTTCAAATACAGATTCAGAACCATTTTCTCCAAATCTCAAAAATTGAGTCCCATAATCACCTAACAAAGAATATACTCCTATTATATTGTCAAATGTGGATGCTGCTTCATCGAATTTGTCTTGATATAACAAAACTTTTCCAAGTAATGCATAAGCAGTGTATTTATTAACCCTTCCAGCCTCTGCTTGTGAATTTGGTAATACTGCAATGGCATTTTGAAGATCTAATTCAATCTGTGCATAAACCTCTTCTTTCGGAGAACGTACTAAATTTCCCGAATCACCAGCTGTTAACCTAAAATCAGTGAATAAAGGAACATCCCCAAAAAACTTTACTAATTCAAAGTAATAGTAAGCCCTTAAAAAATACACTTCCCCATATAATGATTCCTTACCATCAAATTCTATATTAGGTTTATTCTCTTCCATATAATTTGCTCTATTCACACCTTCATAAAGCCACTGCCAGATTCTAGTAAGAACATCATTTTCTGGATAATGAGTCATATTGTCAATTTGTTGTAAACCAATATAGTCTGTTGCACTCTCACCTCCACATAAAGATATTTCAGAAGCGATAGTGCCAATTTGAATGTTAAAAAAGAGCCATTGTAGTGGGTCATAAGTTCCAACTAAAGCTGCATCATAATCTGACTCCTGTTGTAAATATACATCAGCTGTTATTTGATATCCTTCAATTGCTTCATAATCAACATGATTAGTACATCTATTGAAAACTGAAGTAACTAAAATTAGTAATAATATTGTTTTTAAATTTTTCATATTATTTTATTTTAAAATTTAATATTTAAACCCATTGACCAAATTCTTGGCTGTGGATATGTTCCGTAATCAATTCCTGTGTTAAGAACTCCTCCAACTGAAATTTCAGGATCATAACCAGAATATTCAGTTAATGTTAAAGCATTCTTTACCTGAAAATATGCTCTAACTTCATCAAATCCCCATACATCAACAAGAGTCTCTGGGAATTTATAACCTAGCTGAATATTCTTAATTCTCAAATAGCTACCATCTTCAATATATCTATCAGATGCTCTATTATTGTTATTAGAATCAACAAATGTTACTCTTGGTTCATCAAAGCTTGTTCCAGGACCTGTCCATCTAGCCAATGTTGATGAAAATCGATTTGTATAATTTAAATTTCTTTCATATGCTCTATAAATATCATTTCCTACTGAAGCGTAAGTAAATATGGTAAGATCAAACGCTTTATAATCTAAATTTAAGTTCCATCCTATTGTAAAATCTGGGAATGGGTCACCAATTTGAGCTCTATCTGAATCATTAACAATTCCATCTGCGTTAATGTCTACAAATCTAATATCACCAGGAACAGCTCCATTTTGGATTGCATGATTATTAACTTCTTCTTGATTCTGAAAAATTCCATCCGTTATATATCCGAAGAAGTATCCCGGAGAATAACCTTCTTCAAATCTGACAATTGATCTATAGGGAATTCCATAACCAGCTCCCCAAATATATTTGTCACCATTATTAATCGCAACAACTTTGTTATCAGCTGTGGTAAAGTTTAAGTTAGATGATATTGCTAAGGCTCCAACAGATGTATTTAATGAAATTGTTGCATCAATACCTGTACTCTCTGTACTTCCAATATTTGTTGTTGGAAATGAAGGAGTTCCTAGATATAACGAAAGATTAGGGCTAAATAATAAATCATCAACTGTCTTCTTGAAATAATCTACAGAAAAAGACACTCTATCATTAAAAATCCTTGTATCAATTCCAACATTCATTTGAACTTGATTCTCCCAAGAAACATCATCATTAGGAATTGATCCAAGAGAAGATCCTGGTGTAATTGTTCCGTTAAATACATAACTTGGAAATGTTGAAATCAAAGAAAATTGAGGGCTAATATTATCATTTCCTAAAGTACCATAACTAGCTCTAAATTTAAGATAATCTAGTACAGTAACATCTTCGAAGAAGTCCTCTTTTGATACCACCCATCCTATCGAAGCTGATGGAAAAAACCCAAACTTATTATTTTTACCAAAAGAAGTACTTCCATCCATTCTCCCTGTAAAAGAAGCATAGTATTTTTCGTTGAAATCATATAATACTCTAGCAAAATAAGATAGATTTCTACTAACGTATTGCCAAGAACCAGATGTTTGTTGTGTTGCATTTCCTGTAGCTGCACTCACATCGGCATAATTCCAAGAATTAAAGGGGACATCTTCATTTGTTGCGGAAATATTACTCCCCTTATTTTCACCAATTGAAAAACCAGCAACAGTTTGAAAATTATGGTTTTCATTTATTGTGAAATCATAATTCCCGTAAAGTTCATATGTGTAATTAAAGTAGTTTGTATGACTTTCTGTAACTCTATTATGAGTAGAAGTTACATTTCCTTCACTATCAACTGCAACTATTGGTGAAAGATCTGGGTTAGCATTAGTTTGATTATGTCCAGCCCCGTAGAATTGAAAAGGAAGAAATGCCTTTCCATAAATGTCAACATATGTGTAACCAAATCTGGAAGTAATATTGAAATTTTCCATCAACTCGTGTTGTAATTCAATTTTACCCTGAATTTTATTTACCTTATTTTCATTATAAGTATTATCAATCTGAGCAAGGGGGTTAATAATTTCTTGTGTAATAGTTTCGCTAATACCAAAGGATTCATTTTCAAATGGGCTAACTGTTGGATCAAAATTTAGGGCATTTGATAAAACACTGGTTATCCCATTTTCAGATAAACTTTTGCCTTTAATATTAGTATAATTTGTATTTACAAGAAGTTTTGTTTTATCGGTCAAATCAGTATTAATATTTGTAGTAAAGTTTGTTCTATTGAAAAATGATTTTTCACCTCCGCCCACTACACCATCTTGACCTGTATAACCTGCAGAAACATAATATGAAGTATTATCGCTACCACCAGATGCTGTGATTGAGTGATTTGTTATCGGCGCATCTACTAAAACTTCATCTTGCCAATTCGTTCCTTCACCAAAATCTGAAATATTTGGAAATACAATTCCTTCTCCAGCATTTGCACTAGCCTCATTTAAAATAGCAGCATATTCATAGGCATTTAATACATCAATCGTTCTAATAACTTCCTGAGTACCAATTGAAGTATTCAAAGTGAAAGAAGTTTCCGTATTTCTTTGTCCAGATTTTGTAGTTATAACAATTACACCGCTACCTCCTTTTACTCCGTAAATAGATGCAAGAGCAGCATCTTTTAAAACATTTACAGATTTTACATCATTTGGGTTTAGAGAATTTAAATCGTCTATTGTAGCGGAGACACCATCAATTACAACTAGCGGGTCATTTCCTGCATATGAAGTAATACCCCTAATCAAAACTGTTGGTTTAGAACCTGGTGATCCACTAGAAATGATATTTATTCCCGAAGCCTGACCTTGAAGTGCATCTTCAACTCTAACTGGTGAAGATGCCTCTATAGCATCTGCGTTAACAGTCGAAACAGCACCAGAAATATCACTTAATTTTTGTGACCCATATCCAATTACAATAACCTCATCGAGTTCACTTAAATCTTTTTCCATTGAAACCAAAATATTATCGGTTAGAACATCAGTAGATGAAATTTTAAGGTTGAGTGTTTTATATCCTAAATAGCTAAAAACTAGTGTCGAGCCAGATTCAAAATTTTTAATGGTAAAATTTCCATCAAAATCAGAAACTGCTCCTTGATTTTTATCCTTAACTAGAATATTAACTCCAGATAAAGGCTCACCATCATCTGAATCGGTAATAGAACCCGAAATGCTCTGTGCTTGTAATCCTGCACAAACAACTAAAAAAGCAATAAAAAAGTTTAAAAATGATTTCTTCATATCAGTTTAATTTTTTGAGTCCGAAATTTAAGAATTTAAGAGGGAATTATTAACTAATAATCTAAAAAAAAAGCAATAAATATTAATATACTATAATTATAAAGCTAGGATAGATAATTCTTTAAAAAAATCATCGATTTAATCTTGATTTGATAATTAGCAGAGTTTCAAATTAAAATGAAGATTTGTGTTAAAATAAAAAAGCTCCCCAAAAGGAAAGCTTTCATTGGTTTTAAAAACCTCTTGTAAATTAATACAAGTTCAACACACTACAAAGATAGTTATTTTTTTAATATTCCAACATCATAGAGTTGTTGTGCAGAATTAATTATTTCTAAATCTACTCTTTTAGGATACCATCCAAGAATATTATTAGCATTATTTGTAAAGAGTGTCTCTTCTGATCCTAATCTTTTTGCAATCATTCTTAAAGACGGGGTAAATAGAGCAACTAGCTTTAATAAAAAATTTGGTGCTACCCATGTAGGAACCTTTTTAAATCCTGCATCTTTTAAAATATTACTTAAATCTTTTAACTTAATTGTTTTCTCTGAAAGTAAAAACCTTTTACCATTTGCACTATCATTCTCCATCGCCATAACATGTGCTTCTGCAACATCTTGAACTCCTACAACACTAATACTCATATCCGGAAGAACTGGCAAATTGAATAGCTTCTTTATTGTTAATCTATTTGACATGCTTAAAATTCCTGACATGGATGGGCCTAAAACTAATACAGGATTTATTGCACATGCACTAATTTTTGATTGATTCACAATTTCCCACATTTTCTTTTCAGATTTTGTCTTACTAATCTCATATGGTAATAATTTCTTGTTAGATAGGTCAGTCCAATCAGTATCGGTATGTTCGTTATTAAGTGTTCTTCTTGCATATATTGCAGCATATGAAGATGTTTGTACAAACTTTTTAACTCCGTTTTTAATTGCCGAGTTTAAACATCTTTCCATACCTTCAACAGCTGGTTTTACAACAAGGTCCTCATCTACATCACCAGGTATCACAGGAGAAGCCATATGTAATACATATTCGCATCCATTTAAAGCATCATCCCAACCCTCGTCATTTAAGAGATTTAAAATTTTAAAATCAATATTATCACAGTTAACCCCGCTATTAATTAGTGCATTTTTAACAATATCAATTTTACTTTTATCGATAACAGAAGTAACAACATGATATCCTTTTGAAATTAAAATTTTAATACAATACATTGCTATGTATCCAGAACCCCCACTGACAAATACTTTTTTCATATGCTAAAATTGAGAACAACTAATGTATAAATTTTTTGGTACAGTATTTGAATTTTTTTTTAGTCAAAATATTTGTTTTTAATTGTAGTAGAACAAACATTAAATTAAGAAATGAAAAAAATATTATTAATAGCTATTATAATTCTTGGTATCAAAAGCGGATTTTCCCAGAAATATTACACAGAAATTGGTGTAACTGAATTTGACGGCTCAAAAGCAGCCTTTGAACCAATAAAAGCTATCAATAAAAACACAACATCAATAATCGATTTTAAAACAGGAAATATTGCAGCAGTAATAATTATTAATCAATTTGAATTTAGACTCAGATTGATGCAGGAACATTTCAATGAAAATTATTTAGAAAGCAATATTTATCCAAGATCAACCTTTGAAGGAAAAATTATTAATTTTAATGATATAACTGAAAATTTTAAAAATTATCAAATAACAGGTAATCTGACGATAAAGGGGGTGACAAAAGAAATTAATACTACTGCATTAATAAGGAAATTAAAAAATAAAGTAGAATTAATGTCTAATTTCTCGGTTATGTTAAGCGATTTTGGGGTAAAAATTCCAAAAATAGTTTTTAAAAAAATAGATGAAGAAGTAAAAATTAACCTAAATTTCGTTTATGATGAGAAAAATTAGACTAAAAACATATTTTATTATAATTGCCGTTTATTTTACAAATTTTGCAATAAGCCAAAATAGTTTATTAGAAGAAATTAATTATAATAATAAAGATTACAAAGTTGGTTTATCCGCATTTAAAGCCAATAAAGTTATTAATGGTCAATCCACCAAACAATCAGGTGAAAAGGAGCTTTATCTTTATGTTGCACATCGATTTGGGTCAATTGATGGCGGAATAAAAACTTTATTTGGATTAGATATTGCAAATACTAAGATTGAATTATTATACGGATTATCCAGTAATTTACAAGTTGGATTCAGCAGAGAGTCTCTAAAAAAAATATATACACTTAATTTCAAATATAAGATAACTGAACAAGGTTCAAAATTTCCTTTTAACTCATCTTTATATTC
>Ga0115013_10000509_pt1 | contig 23592 bp, 20 predicted proteins | sample SouAtlMetagenome_2_FD_88686 | JGI IMG/M metagenome (GOLD analysis project Ga0115013, IMG submission 88686) | Marine eukaryotic phytoplankton communities from Atlantic Ocean - South Atlantic ANT15 Metagenome | ecosystem: Environmental > Aquatic > Marine > Oceanic | place: South Atlantic Ocean...
GAACGACAAGCTTGACGGTTAATCCTACCGCAACGACTACCTACACCCTCAATGCGACTAATGGGCAGGGGGTGAATACTTCGCAGCTTACGGTGACGGTCATTATTCCCGGCGAGCCTATTATTTCAGAATTCTCAGCCAACGGCGACGGCGACGGCTCACTCCTCGACGAAGACGGTGATCCCTCCGATTGGATTGAAATTCATAATCCCAGCGCCTCCACCGCTATCCTGAGCGATTACTATCTGACTGATGATCCAGAAAATCTTACCAAGTGGCGCCTCCCCACTACCACCCTTGGGGAAACCGACCACCTCATTGTCTTCGCATCCGGAAAAGACCGCGCCGATGAAGGAGACGAACTTCACACTAACTTCAGCCTCCGCGTCAGTGGTGAATATTTGGCCCTGACCAAGCAAGGCCCTGCCGGAATCATCATCCTCTCGGAATTCGACCCTTATCCTTCCCAATTCCGTGGCTATTCCTATGGAGTTAATCCAGATGGAATAACTTTGGGTTACTACACCAACCCAACACCGGATGGCGTCAACGACACCGGCTTGCAGGACTATGTCCGCGACACCACTTTTTCCGTCGACCGGGGATTCTATGACACCGCTTTTGATCTCACGATCGAATCCAGCACCGAAGGCGCTCAAATCCGCTACACCCTGAATGGCACTGACCCCAGCGCAAGCCAAGGAACACTTTACACCGGGCCGATCAATATCTCCACGACTTCGGTAGTCAAAGCCATTGCCTCCAAGTCGGGACTCATCCCCACCAACGTCGATGCCCAAACCTACATCTTCCTCGACGATGTCCTGAACCAATCTAACAACCCACCGGGATATCCCTCTGGCACTGACTTTGGGATGGACCCCGATGTCACCACAAACCCTATCTACAGCGGCACAATCAAGGACGACCTCAAGTCTATCCCCACCCTCTCGATGTCGATGCCCATCAGCAGTCTCTTCGGCGGCTCGGGGATTTACACCAACTCAGGCCAGTCCGGAATCGCCTGGGAACGCGCTGGGACCGTCGAATTCATCTACCCCGACGGAAGCCCGGACAAACAAGTCAACTGCGGCGTGCGAATGCAGGGTGGCGTCGGTCGAAGTTCACAATTCCCAAAGCACAGCTTCCGCCTTATTTTCAAACGCCAGTATGGCGACACCAAGCTTCGCTTCCCGCTCTTCCGTGATGCCTCCGAAGACGCCGACGGAGCGGTCGACACTTTCGATAGTATCATCCTTCGCGCTGGCTTCAACAACACTTGGCACCGCGGATCCAGCGGTGAGGAAAACCAGGCACAATATATCCGCGATCAATTCATCCATAATTCACAACTCGCAATGGGGCATGCCTCCTGCCACGGAACCTTTTTCCACCTCTACCTCAACGGACTTTACTGGGGAGTTTACAACGTCGTCGAACGACCCAATGCCGACTTTGGCTCATCCTACTACGGAGGCGACAAAGACGGCTGGGACGCCCTAAATTCCTACCCTCGAAATGTTGTCGACGGCACCGCTACCGACTGGCTTCAAGCTCACTCCATCGCCCAGGGTGGCGTTGCCGATCAAACCGGATACGATGCCCTCGCCGAGTATGTCGACATCCCCAATCTAATCGACTACATGATGCTCAACTTCTTCGGCGGCAACCGTGACTGGGACGACCACAACTGGTATTCCATCAACCCGCGTGTTGATCGGGGAGGCTACAAGTTCGTCTGCTGGGATGCCGAGCGCACGCTCGAAAGCATTACCGGTGACAATCGCACTGGAGTGGGGCAAGACAACAAGCCTTCGCGACTCTACTCACAACTCCGCTCGAATTCAGAATTCAATCTCGAATTCGGTGACCGGGCTCACAAGCATTTCTTCAATGGCGGAGCCCTCACTCCGGAAAATACTATCGCCCGCTATCAAGCGCTGGCCGATGTCATTGATCGCGCCATCGTCGGGGAATCGGCCCGTTGGGGCGACAGCAAACGCGCCAATCCCTACACTCGAAACGTCGAATGGGTCGCCGAGAGAGATCGCATTCTCAATTCCTACCTCCCCCAACGCTCCGATGTCACTCTGAGCCAACTGCGTAGTGCCAACCTATATCCTGAAACAGATGCCCCAGTCTTCAGCCAGCACGGAGGTCATGTCCTGAGCACTACCGAGCTCACTATGTCCAATAACTCGGGAACAATCTACTACACCACCGATGGTTCCGACCCCCGCCTTCCCGGAGGTGCACTCAATCCAAATGCCAAACAATACGACGGCTCAGTCAGCACGACCACCCTCCTCGCTGCCGGTTCGTTTTGGAAATACCTCGATAACGGAACGGACCAAGGCACCGCCTGGCGGGAGCCGGCCTTCAATGACAACTCCTGGGACTCGGGCGCGGCCGAAATGGGATATGGCGATGGCCCCGAAGTAACCACCGTATCCTACGGTCCCAATGAAAATCAAAAGTATCGCACGACATACTTCCGTCGAGAATTCAATGTCGACGACCCTTCCGAATTCGCCTCTCTCTCGCTCGAACTTCAGCGCGATGATGGCGCAATTGTATACTTAAATGGCAAAATCGTCTTCAGCTCCAACATGCCCACCAGCGGAGTGATTTACACCACTCCGGCAAGTGGCGTAGTCAGCGGAAATGATGAGACCACCTTTTTCAGCAAGGCTGTGGATGTTGCCGATCTCGTCGTAGGAACGAACACCTTCGCAGTTGAGGTTCATCAGGTCAGCGATAGCAGCTCGGACATCAGCTTTGACCTCCGTCTCCGTGGGGCCAAAAGCAACGCAGTCGATCCTTTCCAAATGACTGAGTCCGGAATGCTTCGTGCACGTGCCCGGGACGGTGCCGATTGGTCCGCTCTCAACGAGGCATTCTTCTTCGTCGATACCGCTCTCGCCAGCGACACCAACCTGGTCGTCAGCGAATTTAACTACCGCCCTCTTCCTCCTTCGCCAACCGAAGAAGCCGCCGGCTTCAACGAGCGGAGTGACTTCGAATACATCGAACTCACCAACATCTCCTCCTCTGACATTGATCTCACCAACGTGCAATTCAGCGCCGGAGTGGATTTCAATTTCAGTGACGCTTTGACCGGAGTCATCCTTCCCGCCGGAGAAAGAATGCTTTTGGTCAATAACTTCGTCGCCTTCACCAGCCGCTACCCTGACGTTCCCGAGCCCCTGATCGCCGGTGAGTTTTCCGGCAGCCTCAGCAACGACGGAGAAGCAATTGAGCTTCTCGCTGGCGACACCACTCCGATCCGCTCATTCACCTACAACGACCGGGCCCCATGGCCCACTAGCGCGGATGGAGACGGCTACAGCCTCGTCCTGATCAATCCCACCTCCAACCCGGACCACACCAAAGCGATAAACTGGCGGGCCAGCGCAGCGACCAATGGCAATCCCGGCGGCAACGACTCCACGACTTTCCCTGGTCCAGACCCGCTCGACGATGTCGATAGGGATGGCACGAATGCTCTTCTGGAATACGCACTGACCAGCTCCGACTCCATCGCCAATGACAGCCTCCTTCCTAGCAGCTCGATCACACTCGCTGACCTGGGTGGCGGCGATGTCGAAACCCTTTCCTTCGTCTTCCTCAAAAACCTCGAAGCGGAAGATTTGATCTACGAAGTCCAGCTGTCGCCTGACCTCATCGATTGGGACTCAGATCCTGCCGAAGTCATCCACAGTTCGTCAGTGAACAATGGCGACGGCACCAGCACTGAGACCTATCTCATCACCACTCCTCTGAACACAGAACAGAAGAGGTTCGTTCGCCTTCACGTCAGTCAGAAATAGCAGCCCATTGGGACTTGGATCTTATGGCAAGACACGCCATCAACCCGATCAACGCAGCTTTCACAGCGACAGACCGACACTCCAATAGAAAGCGGGGAAATTTCAGATTGGGATTCCCTTGATTTCCATTTTAGATTTTTGCGCTAGACTAACCTCAAGATGCGCATCGCCCTCCTTTTATTCGTCCTCATTTCTCCTCTCATCGGAGGGAATATCCGGATCGACATCCAACACCAATACGAAGGCAAGCCGCTCCTGCTCAACTCGATCCGCTATGGGAAGAGCGAAACATTTTCGATCTCCAGGTTAAGCTACCTTCTCAGCTCCTTTGCCTTTCAGTCGGATGACGGAGAATGGCACGAACTTCCCGATCAATACGCCTACCTCGACGCAGGAAAGAGACGCACCTCCTTCTCGCTCAAGAATGTCCCCGCCGGAACCTACAGGGCCGCCCGCTTTTCGGTCGGAATCCCAAAGAAGACAAATCACGAAGACCCGGCCAAATACGCCAATGACCATCCCTTGAATCCTAATCTTAACCAGCTTTATTGGGATTGGAAAACCGGCTACATCTTTCTCGCACTTGAAGGGAAATACCGGAATCCCAAAAAGGAACTCGCTGGCTTCGTTTACCACCTCGCCAACGACAACAACTTCAATCGCCAGCAATTGGCGGCGAACTTTCACGTTAAAGAAAACACCGCCATCGCCTTGAAATTCGATGTGGAGAGACTCCTTCATTATCCTCGTCCCATCTCATTCATCAAAGACGGAGACTCCACCCACTCCCATCCCGGCGATCCCATTGCCAGTTCGCTTGTCGCTAATTTACAAAGTTCCTTCAGCATTCAGGGCGTCCGCTATCCGCCCAACGAAAGGCCTACCAAGAAAGTCGAGCCTCTGTATCTACCTGGAAAATTTACGCCCTATCCCTTCAAGATGAGCAGCAGCTTTCCCCTCCCAACGCTACCGCCAGACAACCCGCTTATCACGGAACGTGTTGACTTGGGAGAACGGCTCTTCTTCGACACCATTCTCTCCATTGACGGCACCGTATCCTGTGCGGCCTGCCACGATCCTTTTATTGCCTTCGGCGATGACAAACGAATCTCACCAGGCTTCGAGGGCCGGGAAGGACCCCGGAATTCCATGCCTATTTTTAACATGGCATGGAAATCAAGTTTTTTCTGGGATGGCCGCGCTTCAAGCCTTCGCAAACAAGTTCTCTCCCCGATTCAAAACCACCTAGAAATGGCAGCCGACCTCAACTCCGTCCTCCGCCGTCTCAACGGCCGCAGCAACTACCGCAAGGATTTCGAAAAAGCCTTCGGGCCCGGAAAAGTGACCGCAAAAAAACTAGGCCTCGCCTTGGAAAGCTACGTCCTAACTCTCACCAGCTACGATTCAAAGTTCGATCGCGCCATGGCCGGAAAGGAAAAGCTCACCAAAGACGAGCAACGCGGCATGGAGCTCTTCTTCACGGAATACGAACCACGTAGCAAAAAATTCGGAGCCGATTGCTTTCACTGTCACGGAGGAGCCAATTTCTCTGACCACCAATTCCACAACAACGGACTAAAACCCACCAAAGATCTTGGGCGCTTCCACATCACTGAAAGGGACTCTGACAAAATGAAGTTCTCAACGCCAAGTCTCCGCAACCTCACCTACACGTTCCCTTACATGCACGACGGACGCTTCAAAACCCTCGAAGATGTCATGACTCACTACAACGGCCCCATGCACCGCAGCGAATCCCTCGACGCCAACCTTGCCAAGCATCCAAAAGAAGGCCTCCGTCTCAGCAAAGAGGATCAGGACGCCATCATCGCCTTCCTCAAGACCCTCACCGATCCGCAATACGACGTGAATAATTGATTTCTGGGGTCTGTCTTTTCTCGAAAGACATTGATCACCTCGTTTTTCGTGAATCTAACGAAACCTCTAATGTGCTCTGCGTTTTCGCGCCTCATTTTTGACTACTTCTAGGCTGATTTCTTTCACCAAAAACCAAAACCGTCCGGCTTGGGGAATAAATGGTCAGTTTCCCCTCTGAGACGGGATAAGACACTGTTGCGTTTATTCTGTCGTGGCCTCCAAATTCTTTTTCTTCGGAGCTGAGGATCAAGCGGTAGTCACCCTGTCCTTCAATCGGGAAGGAATAATCAGAGACTGACTCGGTGGGATTCAGATTGATCGCGAATACGCGGCCTCCCCGCTCAAACTGCACGCATAGATTTTTCTGATCAAACATTAAGGAGCTTGGCTGGACCCGACGAAAGCAAGGAGTGTAAACGTGCCAATTCCAGCATCGCGGTATCGAAGCGTTCCAGCTGAACGTATTTTAAGTCCTAGTCGTCAGCGAGAGACCATTGGCGTCGGGCGTATTGGAAAGTCCAGTCATTACCATCGCGGGGGAGATCGATCCATTCCGGGTGGCCAAATTCGTTCCCCATGAAATTCAAGTATCCCTCTCCTCCGACAGCAATAGTGAAGAGACGAAGGATTTTATGCAGCGCAATCCCGCGCTCAACCACCGAGTCTGAATCCCCAGTTCCTCATGAGCGGTGGCGTAGGCTTCGAGAGAGCCATATTGCGCAAAAATCCGCGCTAATTCCTCTTCGTATCTTGACTTTCGGTCCGCGATCGCCTCCGCATATGGCTCCAGCCAGGGGGCAATTTTCACCAGGCCTGGGAGGTTCTTTTTGCCGCTCACACAGGCAGCCTAGCAAGCGCCAGACCATTCCTACCAATCAATCCGAGAGAATCGCTTTATTTTTCCTAATCATTTAGGTATGTAAACAAGCGCATGGCACGAAGAGAGCGACCATTTCAGTTCAAGCAACGTGCCCGGACCAATCGCCGGGCTCTTCGCCCGAGCTTTGGCGCCCGCCTCTTGGATGCCCATAACCGGGCCTGCGACCGCGTCAATCGCCCCGGAAACCGTCGTCAACAGATGTCCCGGCAGTCCGCCATTGCCGGAACAGCGGTCCCTGAGGACTTCGAAGACCATCAATTGCCGATGTTCAAACGCATCCTGCATTGGGTTCTTGCCTTTGCCTTGGTGCCTCTCTGTTTCATCACCGTGGTCACCCTCTTCCAACGAGTCAATTCCGAGAACTTCATACTGAGCTTCTGGCGCTCGAGTTCCTTTTTCTACTTCACGATCGGGGTGGCCCTGATGATCGGATGGTTTATTTCAGGACTTCTCAACAACTTCTTCCTCTACCTGTATGTCCTGGGTCACGAAATGACCCATGCGATGTTTGTATACCTCTGCTTTGGAAGGATTAGTGACATCAGAGTCAGTACGGATGGCGGCTACATTATGACCAACAAGTCGAACATCATCATCGCATTGTCACCCTACTTTGTCCCCTTCTGGTCGCTCGTCGCCATTTCACTCCACGGATTCCTCAACTGGAGCTATCCGATTCCCCACAGCGAGGATGCTCTTATTCTAATCCTCGGTGGCACCTGGTGTTTCCACGTCATCTGGACGGCCTGGATGATTCCCAAGGACCAGCCTGACTTGAAGGAAAACGGAACCTTCTATTCACTCATGATCATTATCCTGGCGAATCTGATCATCCTTGGCGCCCTGATGTGCGTTACCTCAAACGACCTGACTTTCGCCAAGTTTGCCTTCAATTGGTGGAACAACGTCCTCGACAGCTTCGAAGGATTCCAGCGGACTCTGGAATTAGGCCGCTGAAGTCCTTATTCACCCAGAATCGCCATCGCCGAGATTCTCACAAATGGACCGGGGTCACCCTTGTGTCGAATTTTCCCTTCCTTATCGAGGACATAGCATAGCGGCCATCGGGCAACACGATAAGTCGTTTCGATTTCCTGTTCAAAGTCAGCGAAGTTCCTGAACAAAACTTTTTCTTCCTTCGTATAATCACGAAGAGTCAACAAGCTATCCTGACACGCTCCGATGATGACTAGATCCTTTCCCTTGGCCTCCTCATGAAGTTTATTGAGAAAGGCAAGAGTTTCATCAGCGTTGCGCATCCAACTGGTCCAGAAAACGAAGACAACGACTTTTTCTCGGTAGTCACTCAGCTTAAAAATCTCGCCGGTAATATCGATTCCCCGCACATCCGGAGCCTTCGCTCCGATCGACAACTTGGTCGTGCGGTAAAGCTCATCCGCCACCAAGCCTTGCAAAGTCGTGCGCCCAATCTTGAGGTCAGGGCTCTTGATAGCCGTTTTGAGCTTGTCCAGGCGCTGCTTCATGACCTGAAAATCATCACCCAGCTTACGAAGGAGAATGGCCTGCCCCAATGCTGCTGCGCCCCTTACCGCCTTGTCGGGATTCTGCAATTCAACCTGCTGAAGAAAGGGCATGTCGCCGGGATCTGAGAACAGCGTCAGCGCCAAACAATAAGGACCGACCCGCGGACTCCTGGCATGAGAAGACTTGATCGCCTTGCGAATCATTGCCAAGGGAGTGGATTGCGGACTTTTACCGCTGACCACGATTTCCGGAGTCGTTGTCATCATCCAGGCGGCATACTCCAGCGTCCACGATTTGTTCAGCTCGGGCCTCACAACCTTCCAAACAGCGGCGCCATATGCCTTGCTATCCGGACGCTCATTCCAGGCCGCTACCCGGGCTTCCTTGTTCCGGGCTTCCTTGACTGATTCCACCCAAGCATCAAATTTTTGGTCATAGGCTCGGGTCAGCGCCTTCGCCCTGGCCGCGCCTTCCTGCCCCAATACCGGAGCCATCGATAACAAAAAGAATCCCACAAAAATTCGCATGGCGGAAACGTGGCTTAGTTTATTCTGATTGCCAAGGATTCTACTCCTCTTCGTCTTCGCCGGACAATTTCTCAGCCAGCTCTTCGAGATAATCCTTACCCACAATATATCCCACGCACTTGGCCGATCCACACAGGCAGGGATGGTCTTTGTAGCATTCGACATCAAAACCATAATCGAAGGTAATCTCCTCATCTGTCTCAATATCCCGCAGGGCCTGAATATAGATCCGCTTCCCTTCCTGAATTGCCTCACAATTGGGCTCGCATGAGTGATTGATCAAACGGGCGGGGTTCCACTCGACGCTTCCATCCAAATCCCACTTCTTGGTCAGATTAAAAATATAAACGGCCGCTGCTCCGGTCTTCTCAGCCACTTCCATCTGGTCCAAAGCTCGCTTTTCGCTCTCCTTCTTACTGATCCGGTTGCCAACATATTCGATGACATACTCCTCCTTGGGGATCGATTTCACCGCGTAGACTCCACGACCGTGAATAATCGACCCCCGAACTTCAACCAAGTCGCTTTTCCCGCGCTTGGTCAGCTTTTCAATCCGCCGAAGTTCGTCGGCCTTGCTGAGCCGCTCCTGCTTCTTTTTTTTCTTCTTCCCCATATTTTTGACTCGATTTTACTTTCGTTCAGCAGTCTCAATGGGCGGAAAGCCCAACAATTTTTCATTTTTCGGCAAAAAAGGATACAACTGCCTGAGCTGGATTCCGGTAATCCCCGCCCCACTGACAAAAGTCCATGCCTCCTGCCCCTTGGCTTCCAATGCCGCTTTGGAGGCAATGGCAATCTGAAAACGCCTGGAACGAAGCTTCCTAAGCCTAGCTGGTTGGACTTCCCGATCCATGACTGCGTAGTCGTTGACTGTCGGGACAAATACCATCCAGTCTTTATATCCGCCTGATTTGTAATTCACTTCATGCCCCACCATTGCTTCTTGCGCGACGGCAGCCTGAAAAATAAATCCCTCTGCCACCATTTTCTTGAGAAGCTGAATGCTGTGAGCCTGATAGGATTTGATATCCGGGAATCGCCCCCGAGAAGCAATTTTACTCCAACCCGGATTCTCTTTCTCCACCAGGGCTCTATAATCACCCCTTACGCTCTTGTTGATGAGGGCCTGAGTCGCTCTCTGAGCCGACAACATCACTTCCTGCGGCACCGGTTGCTTGGGCGGCACTTGAATAATCCCCCCCTGCCCAAATAACGGAAGGGGAAACACGATGAGCAAGAGCACTTTCATGTTCGATTCGATGACATCCCAGCCGCCTCCAGTCAAGTCCGAGACGTAGGTGGAAATTTAGAATGAGTTAAGGAAGTAATCAGGCTTTGCATTTTCTCAAGCTCATCGGTAAACATCTTCTCCATGGCGAAGCAAGGTTTGGGAAAAGGACTCGGAGCACTTATCAGAGGCAAAGGGTCGGACTCCGAACCAGACACCAAGGTTGAGTTGCTCCCCGGGGAAAAAGTCATTCAAGCCCCTCTTTCTGAAATCGTTCCAACACCTCTTCAGCCCCGAAAACACTTTGCCGAAGGCTCGTTGGACGAACTCAGCGCCTCGATCCGGGAGCTCGGAATTATCCAGCCTCTCATCGTCCGACGCGTTGAGGGAAAATATGAGCTCATCGCCGGGGAACGCCGTTGGCGGGCCTCACAATTACTCAAGTTGGAAACTGTCCCCATCATTGAGAAAGTTGCCACCGATCAGGAAGTTCTTGAGATGGCCCTCATCGAGAACCTGCAACGCCAGGATCTTAATGCCATCGAGGAAGCTGCCGGTTATGTTCGGCTCGCGAAGGACTTCTCCCTCAAGCAGGAGGAGATCGCCACCCGCGTCGGCAAGTCCCGCGCCAGTGTCGCGAACTCAATGCGCCTTCTCGATCTTCAGGAACCGATCCAGCGCCACGTCGCCGACGGACACCTCACGGTAGGACACGCTAAGGCTATTCTTGGCGTGAAAGACCCTAAAAATCAATTGGCGGTGGCCGACCAGATTCTTCGCCAACACATGACCGTGCGGGCTGCTGAAAAATTTGTTCAAGACTTCCATAAAAACGGACAAAAAAAGATAAAGAAGAAAGATCAAGAGGCTATCGATCCTCATTTTGCCCGGATTCAAAACCAACTACGAAACCACTTCGCCACCCACGTGCAAATTTTCCACAAGGAAAAGAAGGGGAAAATCGAATTGGAGTATTACGGCAACGACGACCTCGATCGTATCTTGAATCTGCTCGGGATCTCCGTAGATTGACGTCTGTGACTTACCTGACTCGACTCGGTTTCACTCCCCTTTTGCTCCTTCTGCTATCTTGTGGAGAGAAAGACCACCCGGAAGGGGCCGTCCCATCGATCCCAACCTCTCCGGTCCCTGAAAAAGCCGTCACCGAATTCTCCGGTGACAATGCCTTACAACATGTCGTTGCAATCAATGAATTTGGGCCTCGTCCCGCGGAATCGGAAGGATACCAAAAGAGTCTGGGGTATCTGGAAAAAACCCTCAAAGAGCTCGGCTGGAAAACTAAGAGACAAAGCTTCCCCAGCTCGACACCAATTGGAACAGTCAACTTCACCAACCTCCTGGCTCGGCATTCGCCTGACAGCGAACCGGATTGGTCGGTCTCTCCGCCCTACCTTCTGGGAGGCCATCTCGACACCAAACGCTACCCCGACATCATATTCCTGGGAGCAAACGATAGTGGCTCTTCTACAGGCGTCATGGTGGAAGTCGTCCGAGTCCTCACGCAACACGGTGACGCGGCCAACCAAGTTGAGTTGGTTTTCTTCGACGGAGAGGAGGCCATGCTCAGGAACATCGACCCGAAACGGGATGGTCTCTACGGAAGCCGCTATTTTGCGGGGCATTTAAAATCCCGTAGTAACAAGCCCCACGCGGGGATCATCATTGACCTCGTCGGCGACGAAAAAGTCCCTCTTCTCATTGGACTAGACTCCCACCAAAACCTTCAGTCCCACGCTCGCGTGGCGGCCCGCCGTCTGGGTCTCGAAAAATCCGTCATCAATGCAAGCGGCGGAATCATCGATGATCACGTTCCGCTGATCAACGGGGCCAACATTCCCTGCCTTCACCTCATCGGTGACTTTCAAAAAATGCCCTACTGGCACACCACGGACGACACCATCGACAAGCTTTCACCAAAAGCACTCGAGAACTGCGGACAGCTGGTCTTAAAAATTCTCCATCAGCTCACCGCAGACTAACGGCGGGCCTGCTGACGAGCTCTAACTTTTTCCCGTTGGACAAAAAGAGGAATCAGTTGAGTTTCGATAAAATTAAAGCCTGCCTGCAAACCACCGTCTCGGTATACTCTTCCAATCTCAGCCTCCACAGAGGTCGGATTTCCCTTGAGCCGGAGAAAATCGTTGGAAGTCGCCCTTACGAAAGCCTCACCATCAATCTGCCCCTTTTCGCGGATCAACCATTCCCGGACATAGAGCGCCAACACGGCGTCACCTACCCAAGCCTCTTCCCTCTCACGATCTATTTCTTCACTCGATTTTTTCATTTCCCTGAGGCTGTTGAGTTCCCCCTGACATGTCCAAGCGGAGTCTCGCCTCAGACTCAAGATCCCAGAATCCACTATCGAGTTCAATGTAGACATTCGAGTAAGGGAGGGCCGTCTTCGTCTTGAGGACAAGAACGGCATACTTGTCCGCATCACTTTGTGCAAGCAAGGTAAGTGCCCGATGATCCATTTGATTCACTGTGTGCCCGTGCAACGCCACTTTTAATCGTTCACGGAACTGATCTACTCCAGGCGAAAGGTCGTTGACCAAGAATAGAAGCTCGCGCGCCGTATTGAATTTTGGTCTGACATTTTCAGACTGCTCTAAAAGGTTCACGATATATTCCAGCACCTCCGGTGTTTCGCCGTCAATCACTACGGTTCGTGTACCCCGACGGGAAATCACGGGAAAAGATGACTCGGCGACAATAACCCAATTTCGGGAACCCAATGCGGCCACCTCCCGTGACACCACCCCCCCCCAAGCAGGAGGAGGACTTTCGGGTGGACGACTTCCGCATCCGAGAAAGGCCGGAATAAGAAATGGGAGGAGAAATTTCATGAAGATACTACGCAACGAATGCTTCCAGAGTTACATTAAGCTCGCCCCTGCCTCAGCAAGATCGCTCCGTTCACCTCGACTCAAGGTGACGTGAGCCGAAAAACCCTGACCGCGCATCCGCTGGCGAGTATAAACGAGACCATTGCTTCGGCTATCAACATAGGGGTGATCAATTTGCGCGGGATCTCCCACCATGACCAACTTAGACCCCCGGGACATTCGCGTCACCACCGTCTTCGCCTCCTGGGGTGTCAACTGCTGGGCTTCGTCGAGAATAAAGAAGCGATTCGGAATAGAACGGCCCCGGATATAACACAGTGCCTCTACCTCAATCACTCCCTGATTCACCAAGTCGTCATACGGTTTCTTAATCGCCTCGCTTTCCGATTTATTGCGCTTTCGCTTAGGGCCTTGCTTACTCTGAGAGTTCATTAAAAGCTCCAGAGCGTCATAGATCGGCTGAAGCCAAGGCCGCATTTTCTCCTCCAACGAACCGGGCAAAAATCCCAGCTGGTCACCCATCGCTACCACTGGACGACTGACTGTAAGCCCATTAAAATCCCTGCTGAACACTCCGTGAAGACCGGCCGCCATGGCAACCAAGGTCTTTCCTGTTCCAGCCTGTCCGTAGCAAGTCACCAGCGAAATCTCCGGGTTCAATAAGGCATCAATGAAACACTTTTGTCCGAGGTTCAGGGGCCGCAGATTATGCCCGTCTGGAATTCGGATGACCTCAGGAACCATCAAACGAACCAATTTCCCAGAGACACTGAGACGCGCCGGGATCGTCTGCTTCTCCCCCCCTTCCAAGAGAACATACTGATTGATGTGCAATGTCTTCGTGCGTGCCGAATCCAATTCTATCTCTCCGGAACTTGCAAACCGTTGAAGTTCATTTTGATTTAAAGGGAGCCGAGCCATTTCCTTCTTGGCTGCCTCCTGCGGCTCGACTTTATCATTCAGGTAATCCTCACAAGGGATGCCCACAGCCCTCGCCTTCAGCTGCATATTCAAGTCTTTAGTCACCAACACGACCGGCGGACCAACATTCTCCTGAAGGAGTAAGGTGCAGGCGAGAATCCGGTGATCCACCCGAACACGATCAGGAAAAATTCGATGGAATTGCTGCAACATGGCACTGCTTTTCTCACACAAATCAGGGTCGTAAATCACCAATCGAATGGTTCCCCCACCATCCGTGCTCACACCAGAGGTCACACTTTCGCTCCTATCAAATATAGAGAGGAGGGCACGGTGGATTTTTCGGGCATTGGCTCCTCGCTCGGTTTGCTCATTCTTGAACCGATCCAACTCAGATAAGACATCCGCTGGGATGCAAAGGTGATTTTCTTGGAAGCGATTCAAGCAACCCGGGTCGTGCAGAAGCACATTGGTATCGAGAACATAATGTTTGCCAAGAGCGTCCGGCTGCCTTAGCCCGAATTGTCTTAGCTGGGCCTTGCTGAGTTTGGGGTCATTCCCCCTTTCGTTTGAAGAATCAGGTGGGAAAGAAATCTTGGGATCGGATGGAACATCGATCATACTGTCTAGGATTTACTTTGATAACGGTGGTATAAAAAAAACCGCAGTGAAGGCCGTTTTTTCTTCGAAGCGGTTGGGCGGAAAATTTTCATTAACTATTCCTAACTAAATCCAGATTCCTCTTCTGCACAATCATATTCGACATGAATTTTTTCCAATTCACTGCGGTCAATTTTCCCCAGAGGACCTCTGGGAAGATAATCTAAAAAGGCCCATCCGGATAGACGCTCCAGGCCCGGCATTTTTCGATTCAATAAGTTCATCTCACAGGGCTCTCCCTGGACTAGCAACCACAACGTGACTCCTCGTCGCTCACTTCTTTTCTTCAAAATCACCGCCGGAAATCCAAGTGCATCACGCCACTTTTTCTCCACTTCATCCAAATCCACCAATTCCCCGAGAATCTTTACCTGCCGGTCCGCTCTTCCCAAGATTCGCAGATTTCTCTCTTCCAGCCTAACGAGATCACTCGTCAAAAACCACCCCTCCTCCTTAGGGTCGAAGCAGCGAAATTCCTCGTCTTTTTTTTCAATCACCCAACTCAGAAGCCCTCTTCCCTTCAGAGCCAATCGTCCCTCTTCAAGCCTTGCCTCCCAACCTTTCATCAATGGCAACCCGTCACCGGTTGCTATCTGCGAAGAGGTCTCCGTCATCCCATAACTTGGCAACACCGGCCACCCGAGAGCGATGGCTCGCACCTGCAATTCCTCATCCAATGCCCCGCCACCCACGACAATCACCCGCATCGATTTAGGAGCAACCAACTGACATCGAACTAAATCACTCAACTGGGTCGGAACCAAGGAAGTCACCGTGACTTTTTCCCGCTCGCACCAGCCCGCAAAGCGATCAGCCGACCAGGCTTCTCCAAACTCCACCAAATTCGCACCGCTGAAATAGGCTCTCGCGGACAAGCCAAAACCGCCCACATGGCTCGTTGGCAACGCCAACCCCAATATATCCCCTGCAGAAATCTTCAAATGGGCAATCACGTTTCGTGCCGACCACTCCAAAGCATCTTTTGAAAGTGCAACCCACTTCTCTAGGCCACTGCTCCCGGAAGTTTTAAAAACAACATGGTTCCGAAACTCTTCTCTTCCACCCAACCACTCGTTTAAGGCCGCATCTCCGCTCATCAACAATGGTTCGCAATTGTTCCAAAATGGAAATTCCCGCACCCCGAAACCGTCTTCCGACATCGACCTACAAACAAGGAAATTTCCAGAGAATAAAAAACTGATCGAAAGACCCAAAAATCACCTTTTCACCCAATCAATACTTCTCAATAAGTTGCTAAATCCCAGACCCTTACCTGCTGGGGGTCGAAATGCCGGACTCAACTCACCCAACTCCTCGCTGAACGAATTCGCTACAAAGACTCCATGACTCTGCAAGCCGCAGATTTCCTTAATCCCTGATTTTCCCGCCTCATAGGCCGCAAAACATTGGCCAATCGGATGATCCAAATAACTAGTCACCACAATACGTTGACTCGGCGCCCTAGGGATCTCCTCGATAGCCGGTTTGATCACTAAAACCTCCGAAGCCCCCCCGTCTCTCGCCATCCCGCGATCATTTGCCACTGAAACCGGTAGCCCAGCCCAATCGTCAGGACAAAAAGGCGATGGATCCTCCACGAAATCTATTCTCTTCAATTCATCTCTCTCCCACCGGGAGAGAATCTCCCGCAGTTCCTGACAGCTTGCCAGTTCATTAAAATCGATCCTCCACCGGATATTCGGCCACTGGGATGAAAGATGGCGGATTTTCTCCATCTCGTCCCTCACCATCCTCCCCGCCTTCACCTTCACCACGGAGAAACCACGCTCTGCAGCCTCCTCCAAACCCTCCCTGGAGATCCCAACCATCAAAAAATGACTCCTCGGCACCACCACGCCCTCAAACAGAGACACACCCTCCTCCCGGGCCTTCCCATCAATCTCCGCACAATGCAAGGCTCTCTGCACCAAGCGAGTCTTCCTCGACCCCTTCAAATCCTCCAAGCACTCCTCAAGCGTGGGATCACCTAACTCCGGCCAGGGATGAAGACATCCAAATCCCTCTTCCACCCGAACCAAGGCCCCGGGGTAAATCCGCCGCTCCGTCCTGGCACCCAGTTCCGTCGCCGATTGCAACTCGTAGCGCGATATCCAAACACTCATCGCTAATCCCAGAGGAAGGATTGTTTGCGGGAAACCACTTCGGATCCATCTAACAAAGTCATCCGCCAAGCCAACACGCGCCCGTTTTGATAGTAATCCGATCCCGTAATTTGAAATTCGGTCCTCCCTTCGGGGGAAGGCGGCAAAACCCGCGTCATTTTCGTAATCCTAGCCCCTGTCGACTGCTGCCGATATTCAAACACGATCTTCACCGGTCGGTTCCCACTCAGTTTACGCCACCTCACCGCATAAAAGTGCCCTTTTCTCAACTCTCGCGCCTCCTCGGTGACCGCGCCATACAGACGCTTATTCATCTCTGCCCTGATAAATTCATTCCCGTCTGCTACCGTGTCGGATCGCAAATGAAACTGCCTAACTTTAAACCGCTCGGAGGACCCACACGACGCCAAAGCAAGGCTCAACAGCGCTAAAACAACTCTCACGCAGCGAATCTTCGATTTTCGGGATTCAATATTCAATCTAAATCACTATGATCTCACCCAACATGGAAGAAAGCATCCGGGAAAGGCTCGATCAATTTATCAGTAAAAAAGGTCTTCGACAGACCTCGCAGCGCGATGAAATCGTCGACGTCATCTTTGCTTCCGACGAACATTTCACTCCGGAACAGCTATTTGACCGCCTCCGTTCAGCGGGATCGGCAGCTTCCAGAGCCACCGTCTACCGCACTCTCGCCTTGCTCGATGAAGCCGAACTCATTCACGAAATCGAGCTTGGCGACGGCCAAACGACCTACGACCCCAACTTCCTCGATCGCCCCACCCACAACCACCTTGTGTGCGTCGATTGCGGAAAAGTCGTCGAGTTTGAAAACGAAAACCTCGACCAGCTCAACGACTGCGTGACCCGACGCCTCGGCTACCGACCGGTCCGCCAAAGCCTCCGAATCGAAGCGGCCTGCGAAAAACTACGTATGAAGGGAAATTGCTCCGAACACATCGAGGCACGGATGGAAGGTAAACGTCTGCCCAATCGAAGAAAATAAATTTTCCATTCCCTATCCCTCTTTCATCTGAAAATCTCTCCATATGACAATTTCTTCTATCGAAAACACCTCCGGCATCGATCTAGGCATCCTCGGAACCCATCTTGGGTTCATCGACGGCCTCGTTCCTGACGAGCACGGAAACCTTCCCCGTAATTCCGCCGGAGACCTGGTCGTCTACGCCGGCTCCCGCGACATTTGCGAACTCTCTCCCGTCAAAGTCGATGCCATTCAAATCTCTTCCTTCGGTGGCACTAAATCTGATGACGCCGATGAACTTATCACCAACTTGAAGAGCCTCGGTCTCGAAACCCAACTCGTTATGATGGTGGGTGGAGTCAACCCGATGAATCCCGACGACGAAGATGGCGCGATCGAACAACTCCTCGTTCACATGGAGACCGCAAAACGTCACGGCATTACCCAGGTCAACTCGACCTCGGTCGAGACCTGGCTAGACGGTGAGCCGCCGAAAAACGACGAGGAATTTCAGGCCCGCGTCGCACAAAATATCAAACTTCATCACCGCGTCTATCGCGATGGCGACCTCGCCAATTCCTGTATCAAAAACTGGAATATCGAGTTTCTCCGTCCCGGTGAATTTCAAAACTTCACCTCGCTGGCAAAGCTGAAACCTGTCCTCGACGGGCTCAAGGCAGAGATCGGATCATCCTACTTCAAAGCCCTCATCGACGCCGCCCACTGTGGCGACTCCGGTCTCAGCCTTCCCGAAAATGAGGCCCTTATTGCCGAGTATGGCGAACAAGACTTCATTGGACCATTCCACTGCTCCGCTCCCACCACCCGAGGTTGTTTAAGCACCGACGATGGCTGGATTGGCGCCCTTCTCGCAGCCAATGCGCGGACTGGAAAACTCCCCAGCGCCTTCGTCGAACTCTTCATGCACGATGACCCCGCCCTCGAGCCTCTCCGCGCCCTCGTGCCGGGACACGGCGTCGATACGACCGGCGGCCGAAGCTACACCGAACTCATGGTCGACGGCCTCGTCGACACCGTTCGCCGCCTTAACAACTTCAAAGCCCGCGGAATCGTTTAAACAAAAACAGACTCCCTTTTAAGAGAGCCTGCTTCCGAATACTTAAACGAGATAATGCTTCTACTTCTTAAGCTTGGAATTCCACTCGTCGAGATTGGTCTTTTGAGCTGCGAAGAGAGCTGCAGTCGGATCCTTGATTTCGATGTCGGTGATGACATCCCCCTTCACGATCGCGTTCACAACATCCTGCCCCTTCGTCACGTTTCCAAAAACGGAATGCTTACCGTCCAGATGGGGCGTCGCGACGTGAGTGATGAAAAACTGCGAGCCATTGGTTCCGGGGCCGGCATTCGCCATGGAGAAAATTCCGGGGCCTGTATGCTTTAGGGAGGGATCAAACTCATCTCCAAAACGATACCCCGGACCACCTCGACCACTCCCCTCCGGATCACCTCCCTGAATCATGAAGTTGGGAATCACCCGGTGGAAAGTGATACCATCGTAGTAATCCTTCTCGGCGAGATTGAGGAAGTTAGCCGCCGTCATGGGTGTCTTCGTCGCATAAATCACCGCCTCAATATCTCCCTTGGAAGTCTTCAGGACAATATTGACATCGGTGATCTCTGCAGGGGCATCAGGAGCGGGTGTCGCTTCATTTTTCTCTGGCTTACCATTTCCGGTCTCAGCCTTTTCCTTATCATCGCAAGCGGAGAACATCAGGGATGCCGCCGTCACAGGTAGAATTAAAAATAATTTTTTCATAAACAACGTGGAAAAATAGGCACGCCTCTCTCCCACCGCAAACCCAAAACCTACTTCAATTTCTCCAACTCAGACTGAGTCTAGGGCTTCTTACGATCTGCGGTGGCATTCTTGACCTCCAATAATCGCGAAGCTCGCCATCACAAACCAATCGCCAATGCGCCTAATCCATCCCCTTGGGGGAAACCGGCCCACGATTCCAATTCGCCAGCGCCGTTTTCCATTGGGCCGCCGTTGCTCAATCAGGGCCCTCACCGCTTTGCAAACGGACGAGGAAGATCTTTCTCTTATCACAAGAATAATTCTGAAAACCTTCTGATCTGAGCAACTCCTCTCGCCCACAATCGAAAAACTCCCCTTGCGAAGAGAGAATCCGAGAGCAAGCTTACCCCTCCCATGAAATCTCTCACCTTGTTTCGCCTCATCCTCGCAGTCCCTTTCTCCCTAATCGCGGCCCCGGATTGGCTCGAATGGCGCGGCCCCACTCGGGACGGGAAAATTCACAAGGGTGCCAAGGCTTGGCCTGATCGTCTCAACAAAGAAAATCTCCAGAAAATTTGGTCCAAAGATCTCGCCCAAGGCTACTCCAGCCCAATTGTTTCGGGAAATCGCATTTTCACTGTCGAAACGAAAGACAAGAAAGACGAGATTGTCCGCGCTTTTGACCGCAAAACCGGCGAACAACTCTGGGAAACCAGTTGGGCCGGATCCATGAGGGTGCCCTTCTACGCAGCCAAAAATGGGAGTTGGGCCCGATGCACTCCCGCCTGCGATGGCGAAACACTCTTTGTCGGAGGGATGCGCGACGTCCTCGTTGCTCTGAATGTGACCGATGGCAAGGAACGCTGGCGGGTCGATTACCCTGCCGACGAAAAAACAACGCGCCCGCAATTCGGTTTCGTCTCCTCACCAATGCTCGACAAGGAACACGTATACGCCCAAGTAGGCGGCGCTCTGCGTAAAATCCGTAAATCAGATGGGAAGTCTGTCTGGAAAGCAATTAAGGACGATCGCGCCATGTGGGGCGAAGCCTTCTCCTCCCCAACCCGCGCAACGATTGGTGGAGTCGACCAAATTCTGGTTCAAGCCCGCATGGCCCTGGCCGGGGTCTCACCCGAGGACGGCTCGGTTCTCTGGTCCACTCCGGTAAAAGCTTTCCGCGGGATGAACATCCTGACTCCAACTCCGATCGGAGACAATATTTTCACGGCGAGCTACGGGGGCGGAACATTCTGGTATGACATCTCCACCAAAGGAAAAGGCCAAAGCGTGAAGGAACTTTGGAACGACAAGATTGAAGGGAACATGTCGTCGCCCGTGGTGATCGATGGAAAGGTCTACCTCCACGGCAGGGACAAGCGCTTTCACTGCATCGACCCAAGTGCCCGGAGGGCTCTGTGGTCCACCGAAAAGAAATTCGGTGACTACTGGTCCACCGTTTCAAATGACAACCGTATTCTTGCTCTCGACAGCAAAGGAAAGCTCTACCTAATCGAAGCGAATCCCAAGGCGTTCAAACTTATCGATGAACTCGAAGTCAGCGCCCGCCCGACCTGGGCTCACCTGACAATCTGCGGAGAAGAAGTGGTCATCCGCGACCTCGAAGGTATCTCGGTTTATCACTGGAAATAGCCTCATTTCCTTCCTTGGGTAATTCAGAGAAAGCGCTATTTCTTTTTCATGCGCCTTTGCCTTCTTACCTTGTCCATCGCAACTCTATCCGCCCAAGTTCCGGGCGAAGCCGAGAAAGCCGCTCAGGCGATCAAGATCCTCGACAGTTGGAATGCGATTGCTCCCAAGAGAGAGACTCGAACCCTCCACTTCGTCCTCTGGACGCCAAACGACCGGAAGCCTCCGGCAAATTACGAGGCTCGTCTGACTCGAATGATGGAGCACATCCAGAAGTTCTATGCCAACGAAATGAAGCGCCTTGGGTTCGGACCTCGCACAATCAACCTCTCTTACTCCAAACCGGGACAGCTGAAAATCCATCTCATCGCGGGAAACCATCCCACCTCTCACTACGGAAGACCCTCGGGAAGTAAAATTCGCAAAGAATGCCTCCCCGCTTTAAAAAAAACAGGAATTGATGCCGACAAGGAAACCATCGTCCTCTTTTGTAACCTCGCCACTTGGGATGAGGAAAAACTCATCTTCAAACACAATTCCCCCTACTACGCCGGCGGCAATTTCCAAAGAGGCACCGCTTGGCAACTCGACTCCCCAGAGCTCGACCCGAGAAACATCCCTCTCAAGAAGCCCATGATACAGGACGGCGAATATGGCCGCATCTCCCTTGGCAAACACAACTCTATTTTCATCGGTGGAGTCTGTCACGAATTAGGCCATGCTCTCGGTCTTCCTCATTGTAGGGAACGCCCCGATGAAGCTGCTCGCGGGACTGCCCTCATGGGATCGGGCAATCGTTCCTACGGAGATGAACTCCGTGGCGAAGGAAAAGGATCCTTCCTCACCCTCGCCCACGCCCTCCGTCTGGCCTCCCATCCCCAATTCTCCGGCTCAACAAAAGAATTTAACTCCCCAACGTCCGCCGAAATCAAAGAGCTCAGCATCAGCGCCGAAGGCAAAGCGATCGAGGTCTCGGGCTCAATCGTCGCCAATCCTCCTGTTTACGCTATCGTCGCCTATTTCGACCCCGAAGGAGGAAGCGACTACAACGCCACCACCGCCACGGCCATTCCCGATACCAAAGGAAACTTCACTCTCTCTTGCGACGCCCTACCGGCGGGAAAATCCGGGGAGCTTCGTCTCATCCCGCTTCACGTCAACGGTTCGACCAACGGCTGGATGTCCCAAACAAAATTCAAATACCCCTACGCCGTTTCGAAGGACGGCACACCAGACCTCTCCACTTTCCAAATCAAAAAATCCCTCGCTCCTCTGATCGAAGCGTTAAATACCAAACGTATCGACGATGCTCGGAAAATCTCCTCAGCACTCAGGAATCCCCGGTCTACAAAAATCGCCAACACCCTCTTAAGTCGAAATGATGCCAAAGGTCCTATTTCCCAATCAACCCAATTGATCGCACTTACCCAGCTCACGCCAACTTCCGAGAAAGTCGGCTGGGGACGACCAAGCTACGACAGCCTTCCTGGACCCTCTCCCCTCCTCGAATCCGGATCAAAGATCTTCGCAACTGGAATCTACGCCCACGCGCCTTCACTTCACCAATACAAGCTCAACAAAAAATGGTCAAAACTCGAAGGTAGCGTCGGCCTTGCTGCTGGCAAAAGTGGCTCCGTGCGATTCGAAGTCAAAGGCGACGGCAAATCACTTTGGAAATCTCCCGTGATCAAAGCGGGACAACTTAAAAAATTCTCTCTGAACATCAAAACCATCATGTCTCTCGAGCTCATCACCGAGACAACTTCCGATGGAGCCGCTTCCGACTGGGGGCTCTGGCTGGAACCAATTCTCAAACGATAGATTGAATCAATTTGCCATCCCCCTTCTTAACCCCTAGAATCTCCACACTACAAATGAAAATAAAACTGATCGCCTCAGCAATCGCCGCCCTCTTTGTTCAATTCGCCCTCGCCGGAGAGTGGGTTCAAATGTTCGACGGGAAAACTCTTAACGGCTGGAAGGTTAATACCGAAAACCCCTCCACCTTCTCCGTCGAAGACGGCACCATCAAAGTCCACGGCCCCCGCGCCCACCTCTTCTATGGAAAAGACGGCAACGCCCAGTTCAAGAATTTCGAATTCGAATGCGAAGTCAAAACCGCCAAAAGTGCCAATGCCGGCATCTTTATCCACACTGCCTATCAGGAAAAAGGATGGCCCTCCGTTGGATACGAATGTCAGGTTAACGCCACCCAAAAGGACTGGCGTAAAACCGGCAGCATTTACAGCTTCAAAGATGTCAAAACCCCCGGCCATGTCGACGACACATGGTTCACCTACAACATCAAGGTCGAAGGAAAGAAGATCACAGTCACCATCGACGGAAAGGTAACCAACGAATACACCGAGCCCGCCGACCACAAGGAAAAGACCAAGCGCCTCAGCACGGGCACCATCGCTCTTCAGGGCCACGATCCCGGCAGCTTGATCCACTTCCGCAAACTCCGCATCCGCAAGCTCGACTAATTTTCCATCTCAGCTTTAAAGGGCCTCCCTGACCGGAGGCCTTTTTTGGTCTCCAAAAATAAAAAAAGAGTCTCCGCCGATTCCCGGCTAGAGGCTGTTAGATGTTCGGAGGTAATCCCTTAACTCAACGCGCTCACCACGCTGGCGGCATTGATGCCGAGCTCGTTCATCACCACGTCGCCGGGTGCAGACATGCCGAATCTATCGATTCCGATGACCGAACCTTGGAGTCCGACATACTTATACCAGAGGGCGCTGACACCGGCTTCGATGGCAACACGCTTGGTGCAGGAAGAGGGGAGAACCTCCTCGC